>ERZ778518.126-NODE-126-length-77945-cov-7.194056_pt1 | contig 77945 bp, 60 predicted proteins | sample MGYA00510340_ERZ778518 | MGnify/ENA primary metagenome ERZ778518 (study PRJEB29527, sample SAMN07138967) | mouse gut metagenome | material: feces | host: mouse | place: China:Nanjing | collected 2016-01-25 ...
ACAGAATAAGGATACCCATAATAGCCTTCAACAATACCACGACTTTTCTGATCTGCATAATCATAAATGCTTACTGCCGGCATTGCTGTTTTGTCCACTTCCAGCATTTGCTCAAGTGAGGCTAAGCCAAAAAATGCGGCATCTGTGTTTTCACCCAAAACAAGAACGTTAGCAACTCCGTTTTCAACTTTAAGCATAAGACTGTGTCTGTCATACTTACCTTCCGCCACGAATACTTCGCGTTGAAGTCCCCACTTGGCTGCTATTTTGTCTGCTACATCTTCTGAGCCGTTTATTCCCAAATAGATGTTCGTAAGGTTTTCAGCAGCTTGATTGCCAAGTGTCACAGTAAGCCCGTTTGCCTTAAGAATATCTTTGAGACGATTGATCGTGGCTTCATCAATGCCATTCTCTACAATCACGTTTACTTCTTGTGTAAATGCACCGGTACCAGTTCCTGCATGTTGTTCTTGAGGAATCGGATAAATGGTGTATACATTATCAGCGGTTGCCGTTAAGGAATTTCCCAATAGGGCAACCGACAATATCCCTGTCAGTAAGTTTTTTTTATTCATGGTATACGATATTTAGGTAATAAAAGTTTTTTTATTCATTCAAAAAGAATTCTCTGCCCAAGATATTGACTATTGTCTTTTTACTATAGTATGAAGAATTATGAGGTTATATCAACTTTATTATTGAAACAAAAGAAACTTTGAAGATGTTAATACATCTTCAAAGTTTCTTCCAAAACAGCGATTTTGGTCATTGCGTCATTTTGCTTCTTGTGCTCCATTTCAACAACTGCTGCAGGAGCATTATTTATAAAACGTTCGTTCGAAAGTTTCTTCTCTATTCCAGATAAGAATTTACGAAGATGTTCCAATTCCGCCAATGCTTTTGCCTTTTCAGCTTCTATGTCAATCAAATTGCCTAATGGTATTGCATACTCTGTTGTTTCCACCATAAAAGTGGCAGAGCCATGTGCCTTTTCTGCTATCAGTTCCACACTTTTCACATTTGCCATTTTAATGATGAGAGATGTGTATTCCTTGTCAGGATTATCGCTGATAACTTGCAGTTCCAAAGTTTCTCTTGGCGATATGTTTTTAGAATTTCTTATCGCACGCACGTTGGACACAATACTCTTCACACGAGTCATTTGTACAATCAAACCAGTATCACCCTCAATTGGCATAGCAATATTCTGTGGACTGACCATCAGACTTTCGCCATTCTCGCGTTCACCAAGATGTTGCCACAATTCTTCGGTGATGAAAGGCATGAACGGATGAAGCAGGTGAAGCAAATCATTAAAGCATGCAAGTACTTCATTGTAGGTTTGACGATCAATAGGTTGGCCGTATGCAGGTTTAACCATTTCAAGCAACCAACTCGAAAATTCATCCCAAAAGAGACGATAAACCTCCATGAGCGCTTCCGACAGACGATATTTGGAAAAGAGATCACTTATTTCATCTGCGCTACGGCGCAGTTCTGCCTTGAACCAATCAAGGGCCTGCCGTGATGTTTCCGGCATTTCTCCATCGGCTATCGTCCATCCCTGCACGAGACGAAACGCATTCCAAATTTTGTTGCAGAAGTTACGGCCTTGTTCACAAAGCGACTCATCAAAAAGAATATCATTACCGGCGGGAGCTGAAAGCATCATTCCCATACGTACACCGTCAGCACCGAATTTATCAATAAGTTCAAGGGGATCCGGTGAGTTGCCTAAGGATTTAGACATTTTACGTCCCAATTTGTCACGAACGATACCTGTAAAATAAACATTCTTGAAAGGCATTTTTCCAGTATACTCATAACCGGCCATAATCATTCGCGCCACCCAAAAGAAAATGATGTCAGGACCTGTCACCAAATCGCTGGTAGGGTAGTAGTATTTAAATTCTTCATTATCAGGATTATTAATACCTTTGAATAGCGAAATGGGCCAAAGCCATGAAGAGAACCAAGTGTCGAGTGCATCTTCATCCTGGCGTAGATCGGCAATGTTCAACGATGGATCTTTACTTTTCTCACGGGCTAAAGCTAAGGCTTCTTCTGGAGTTTCTGCGACAACGAATCCGCCAGTAGGCAGGTAATATGCCGGAATGCGGTGTCCCCACCACAGCTGACGGGAAATGCACCAGTCTTTTATATTTTCCAGCCAATGGCGGTAAGTATTTTTATATTTTGCCGGATAGAATTTAATGTCATCGTTCATGACTGGCGACAAAGCCAAATCGGCAAAATGCTGCATTTTCAGGAACCATTGCATGGAGAGTTTCGGTTCGATAGGTACTCCTGTACGTTCCGAACAACCGATTTTATTGTCATAATCTTCTATTTTCTCCATGAGACCTGCATTCTGCAGATCCAAAGCTATTCGTTTCCGAACGTCAAAGCGGTCTTGTCCTACATAAAGCCCTGCGGCCTCAGATAGTGTCGCATCATCATTGAAAATATCAATTGCTTCAAGATTATATTTTTCGCCCAGCATATAGTCATTCACATCGTGAGCTGGAGTCACCTTGAGACAACCTGTACCGAATTCAATATCTACATAGTCATCCTCAATAACAGGAATGACACGGCCAACCAAAGGCACAATCACACTTTTGCCGGACAGCCATCGGTTTTTAGGGTCATTAGGATTGATACACATGGCAACATCGCCCATAATTGTTTCGGGGCGTGTGGTCGCAACCACAGCATATCTGCCTTTTTCATCGCAATGAATAATTTCTCCTTCCTCTCCGGTAGCACCGTTACCATCGTCTTCTGCCACATAATATTTCATGTAGTAAAGTTTCGTGTGCTCTTCCTTGTATACGACCTCTTCGTCCGACAGTGCCGTTTGAGCCTTAGGATCCCAATTGACCATGCGTACGCCGCGATAAATCAAACCTTTATTATATAGGTCAACAAAGACCTTGATAACACTGGAAGAACGTTCTTCGTCCATCGTAAAACCTGTACGGTCCCAGTCACACGAAGCACCAATACGACGCAGTTGCTTCAGAATAATACCGCCATGTTCATCGGTCCATTCCCAGGCATGCTTCAGAAACTCATCACGTGACAAGTCACTTTTCTTGATACCTTGTTTTGCTAAACGATTCACTACCTTAGCTTCTGTAGCTATGGAAGCATGGTCGGTGCCCGGTACCCAGCAGGCATTTTTACCTTCCATACGGGCACGGCGAACAAGAATATCCTGTATAGTTTCATTGAGCATGTGTCCCATGTGCAACACACCCGTAACATTGGGAGGAGGAATCACCACGGTGTAAGGTTCACGCCCGTCAGGCTTTGAACTGAAAAGGCGATTGTCCAGCCAATACTGGTACCATTTGCTTTCTACTTCTTCCGGATTGTATTTGTTTGCTATTTCCATTATGTATAAAAGTGATTTTTACTTTTGAGAATAATGATTTATGAATTGATCAGTTCAAATCCCCCTTTGAAGTTTACGACATCAAAATGAATAGGAACAAGAATACAGACTTTGCAAAGTTAACGATTTATTGTTTAAAAATATTATTTTATTCAACTTATTAATTGCAAAGATGTCCAGACAGGGCGTTTTATGGTCAATTGACATTTTAACACTATTTGCTTTTAGCCGAAAAAAATCGTATATTTGCAATGGCGAAGCGGACTGTTAACAAAAACTGTTCGCTTTTGTTGTCTTTAACGGCAATACAGAGATATTTTCCATAGAAAAAGTCCGTATTATAATTTAAATTCGCCGTATTGCTGTTAAAATTCCAAGTAATCTTTTTCTTTCCGAACTTCTTCCAACTCTTTTTATATGGTTTATGAATATGTAAATGCTCATTGGAAATGTAACAGAAAGTTAAATATGTTAAACTTCAACACCCCATCGTAATTATTTATATTCTCTACATTCTATTGAACAACATCGGTCCATTGATTTTTTCTGTTTTCATGACATCTCATGTGAACAAGTTTTTTCGTATATTTGCGGTGCCATAATGGCACTGGTAATAAACTCACTTAAAAACAATAAAATAACAACGCGATTATGACTATCGACACTTGCAACTTCGAAGGTAAGAAAGTAATTGTCCGTGTGGACTTTAATGTTCCTCTTGACGAGAACGGAAAAATCACTGATGACACCCGTATTCGGGGTGCTCTGCCCACTTTGAAAAAAATACTCGCTGACGGCGGATCACTCATCATCATGAGCCACATGGGTAAACCCAAAGGTAAGGTTAATCCTAAATTCTCTCTCGGTCAGATTACCGAAGCTGTTGGAGAGCATTTGGGTGTGACCGTTCAGTTTGCTCCCGATTGCGCAAAAGCCGCCGAAGCTGCCGCTGCTCTCAAACCGGGCGAAGTCCTTCTGCTTGAAAATCTTCGCTTCTATCCGGAAGAAGAAGGCAAGCCTGTGGGCATAGATAAGGCTGATCCCGCTTACGAAGAGGCAAAGAATGCCATGAAAGCCAGCCAAAAAGAATTTGCCAAGACTTTGGCTTCTTATGCAGACATCTACGTTAATGATGCCTTTGGTACGGCTCACCGCAAACATGCTTCAACTGCGGTTATTGCAGACTCTTTTGATGCCGACCACAAAATGCTTGGTTATCTCATGGAGAAAGAGGTGCAGGCCGTTGATAATATCCTGAGCAACATTAAACGCCCATTTACTGCCATCATGGGTGGTTCAAAGGTTTCCACTAAAATTGGCATCATTGAAAACCTGATGGACAAGGTTGACAATCTTATCCTTTGCGGCGGTATGACTTATACATTTGCAAAAGCACAGGGCGGTCATGTCGGTCTTTCGATCTGTGAAGACGACAAACTTGACCTGGCACTTGACATTATAGCCAAAGCTAAGGCCAAAGGCGTTAAATTGGTGCTCGGAGTTGACTGCATTGCAGCCGATTCGTTTTCAAATGAGGCCAATACTCAGGTTGTGCCTTCCGGTGAAATTCCTGAAGGCTGGGAAGGTTTGGACGCTGGCCCTGAAACCCGCAAACTTTTTGCTGATGCCATTGAGGGCGCCAAAACCATACTTTGGAATGGTCCTGCCGGTGTTTTTGAATTCGACAACTTTACAGGTGGTTCCCGTGCAATTGCCGATGCCATAGCCAAAGCTACGGCAGAAGGAGCCTTCTCACTCATCGGAGGTGGTGATTCAGTTGCATGTATCAACAAATTCGGTATGGCTGATCAAGTTTCCTATATTTCGACTGGTGGCGGTGCTCTGCTAGAAGCTATCGAAGGTAAGATTCTTCCTGGTATAGCAGCCATTAAAGGCTAATTAAGCCCCTGTATAATTGACATTAATAAAATGTGGAATGTGGAAAAGCCATCCTGTCAATGACAATTGGCTTCCTGCATTTCACATTTATGATTTTTCCTTATTTATGCATCCATGAAATCAGTTCTCTTGCTTGTTACTATTTGGAGCGGACTGCTTGTTGCCTGTTCGCCTGAAAGAAAAGCCGAACCAATGCCTGCCCGAACAAAAACTACAGTTGTAACCGACAGCCAGACACTAGTTTTAGCCGTTCAGCCTACGATTGACTGCCTGCCACTTTATTATGCTGCAGAAAAAGGACTTTTCAAAAAGGTTGGGGCGAGAGTCTTCCTAAAAAGCTACAATTCACAGGCCGACTGCGATACTGCTTATATAAACAAGTCCACAGATGGTGGCGTAACTGATTTAGTTCGTTTGTGTTATCATAGAAATCGTGGAGAAAAACTAGAAGTCATATCTGGTACTGACAACGAATGGGCTGTTGTGGTAAGTGGAAAATTGCGCATACGTAATCTGACAGCTCTAAAAAAACACAGTATTGCTATTTCTCGTTTTTCAGCAGCACATTACTTATTGACAGATTTATTGAAAGATGAGAAAATAACCCCAACAGATATCTTGCCTGTGCAAATCAATGATTACAAACTACGTACAGAAATGCTAGATGAAAATCAGATTGATGCAGCTATATTATCTGAACCTTATGTGGCTTTAGCCAAAAGTAAAGGACATCATATATTAATAAACAAGTTTTATTCTCTTAATTTAGGATGTATAGTTTTACGTAAGGAATCAGTAAGCAATAAATTAAAAAACAAGCAAATACCTCTATTTATAAAAGCTTATAACATGGCAGCGGATAGCATTAATAAATTAGGAAAAAATAAAATATCCGACATACTTTCTATTCGCTACCAATTGCCCGAAAAAGCTATTGACAGCCTGAAGTTACCACACTATCGTCATGCCTCAATTCCGGAAAGAATAGATTATTGTTTGTAATTTGTATAAACAGGTATTCAATAGATTTTTCAACATAAATATTAAACAAAAATCCTATACTGTATGCTCTCGAATTTCGAAATACTTCATGAACAATTGAAGGAACATCTGAAACAGTATCATTTACTAAGTGCGTTGTCTACACTTAAAACGATGAGCCAAGGATTGACAATAGCCACTGTCCAAGATGACATAGAAAAATTAGCTGGCGATTACAGAATGATGCTCAATTATATGGGCAAAGGATTTGATGATCCGGAACGCCATCACTTATTTGAGGTCTTCATAAGACGCGCTGATGAATTGGCAGATGCTATTTCACGTGAAAATGAATTGGCTGTCGGCACGTCATTATATGCACGAACATGGAATACATTACAATTGATGAATGAGCCGCATGACATTTCTTCAATAAATATTTCAGACTGTTCATACAGACAAATCTATGAAGTGTTTTGGACGTCTAAATTATGGACACAATCTGAAATAGACATTACAAAAAAATGGGTGCAATCTGCAGAAGTTGAACATTTGAAAAAATGCGTTTTGATTAGTGCGGTAATGATGGCCGTATTACGGCATTTTGATATAAATAAAACACGTTTTCTCTTAGACATTTATTCGAGTGAAGATCTTACTTTACGTGCAAGAGCTTTGGTTGGGGTTGTCCTTGTGTGTATTATGTGGCCCAAGCGTCTTTTAATGTATGAAGATATTATCGCAAGAATTAGTTTACTAGCAGATGAAGAAAAATTTCGCAATCATCTTCAAATAATTCAGACGCAACTGTTTTTAAGTTCAGTAACTCAAAATCTAGAAAAGCAATTACATAATGAAATTCTGCCGGAAATGATGAGACAAGCCCAAAATCTGAAGCAGAATGGTAATTTATCTTTTAAAGACGCCGAAGATCTTTCAAAATTACTGGATATCAATCCCCATTGGGAGCAACCAGGAAATGATGACAATTTTATGCAGAAAATGAAGTCATTAGTAGAGATGCAGCAGCAAGGCGCTGACATCTTTATAGGTACTTTCAAAATGATTAAATCCAAATATCCTTTTTTCAATGTAGCAGCAAACTGGTTCTGCCCGTTTAGCAAAAAAAATCCGGAAGTTGCCCGATTCTTAGAAAAGAATAAATTGTTTAGCAAATTATTGAATAATGAACAGTTATGTAATTCAGACAAATATGCCCTGGCATTTATGTTTGGCGACATGCCTGTTTTTCTTGATTGTATTCAAAATGAAGAATTAAACAATGCCCTTGAAAAAGAATTTTCCGGAATAAATCATTTGTCAATGCCGCTGATGGATGATGAAAGAACCCTTCGGATTTATTTACAAGATCTTTATCGTTATTTCAAACTTTTTCGTTATAGTGAGAATTCAGAGAACCCTTTTAAGAAAAACCTGCTTCTAACAGAAAACGCGTTGTTAAGTGCAGTTTTGGATGATGAAAACACTTTAGGGCAACTTGCTAATTTTGCATTCTCTCAAAAGTCTTACCATTTGTCACGACAACTTTATCTGCGGATGCAGCCATCGGCTATTATTCTACAGAAAATAGGCTATAGTTATCAAATTGAGAATCGCTATGAAGAAGCTATATCAGCCTACGAGAAAGCACGAATATTTCATGAAAATGATGAGTGGACATTAAAGCAGTTGGGAAACTGTTATGGATTTACAAACAACGTACACGCTGCACTTGAGTGTTACCTTCAGCTAGAACTAATTAATCAGGAAGATACTGACGTTTTATTACATTTAGCTGAATGTTTTTTGCAACTGAATGATCCAAAATCTGCTTTTCAAAAATTATATAAAGCAGATTATTTATCAGAAAATAACGATGATGTTCTTCGCGGTTTAGCCTGGTGTTCCTTACTTGATGGAATGCCTGAACAAGCTATGGCGTATTACCAACGTTTACTGGCTAAATCTCCATTACCAACAGATTATCTCAATGCAGGTCATGCAGCATGGATATCCGGAGATTTACCATCTGCTATCAACCGGTATGCCACCTATCTGAGACAACATGAGAAAACAGAAGATCTTTCTATGATTCTAGCTAAAGACAACACTCTCTTTTACAAATACAATCTCGTTAAAATAGATTTTTGCCTGATGCAGGATTTAGTGAATTATGAACTTGGAATAGCTGAATAACAAAAGAATAACACATCTCCTTATCAGTTACAAATTTAAGTTAGTCCGAACTCTATTGATTATATTGATGAACATAATTATTTATGTAATCTTATAAAATCAAGGTTTTTCGGTTTGTATGGAAAAGTTTTTGTAATTTTGCGCAAAGGATTTATCATTTATTACAATAATATTAGAATTTCTTTATGGAAAAAAGCGCATTACAGATTGCCCGTTCTGCCTATCAGCCCAAATTACCGTTGGGATTGCGTGGCAATGTAAGTATCAAAGAAGGCGAACCCACACAAAGCGTAGGTAATCAGGAAGAAATCAAAACTCTCTTCCCCAACACTTACGGTATGCCTCTCGTTGAGTTTGTACCTTCAGAAGAGAAACGTACATATGAGCCAATGAATATCGGTATTATTCTTTCTGGCGGTCAGGCTCCTGGTGGTCATAATGTTATCTGCGGTCTTTTTGACGAATTGAAAAAGCAGTGTCCTGAAAACAAACTTTACGGTTTCCTCATGGGACCTGGCGGTTTGGTTGACCATAAATATATTGAAATCACAGCTGAGATCATAGATGAATATCGTAATACTGGCGGTTTTGATATGATTGGTTCCGGCCGTACGAAATTGGAAAAGGAAGAACAATTTGAGAGTGGCTTAAAAGTTATTCGTGAATTGGATATAAAAGCTATCGTCATTATTGGCGGTGACGACTCCAACACTAATGCTTGTGTACTTGCAGAATATTACGCTGCCAAACAATATGGCGTTCAGGTTATCGGATGTCCCAAAACGATTGACGGTGACTTGAAGAATGAACAAATCGAAACAAGTTTTGGTTTCGATACAGCCTGTAAGACCTATGCAGAAGTAATAGGCAATATCCAGCGTGATGCTAATTCTGCCCGTAAATATTGGCACTTTATAAAATTGATGGGACGTTCCGCAAGCCATATCGCTTTGGAATGTGCATTGCAATGTCAGCCCAATATATGCATCATAAGTGAAGAGGTTGAAGAAAAGAATATGACTCTCGACGATATTGTAACATATATCGCTGAGGTCGTAGCCAAACGTGCCGCATCAGGTAATAACTTTGGTACCGTACTTATTCCGGAAGGTCTTATAGAATTTATTCCGGCTATGAAAAAGTTGATTGCCGAACTTAACGACTTACTTGCAACTTCTGAAGCAGCCAGTGTGGAAGCAGACAACCAACGCAATTGGATCATGGGCAAACTCTCTGCAGAGAATGCTGCTATCTATGCAAGCCTGCCGGAAGGTGTAGCCAAACAACTTACAATGGAACGTGATCCGCACGGTAATGTACAAGTTTCGCTCATCGAAACAGAAAAACTGCTATCAGAAATGGTGGCAAAGAAATTACAGGAATGGAAAGTGAATGGCAATTTTGACGGTAAATTCGCTGCGCAGCATCATTTCTTCGGTTATGAAGGCCGTTGCGCTGCTCCGTCTAACTATGATGCTGACTATTGCTATGCTCTTGGTACGAGTGCCGCACAACTTGTAGCTAATGGAAAGACTGGTTATATGGCCATCGTTAAAAACACGACTGCTCCTGCGGAACAATGGATTGCCGGTGGTGTGCCTATCACGATGATGATGAATATGGAACGTCGTCATGGCGAAATGAAACCCGTTATTAAGAAAGCATTGGTACGTCTTGACGATGCACCTTTCCAGACTTTTGTGGCAAATCGTGAGGAATGGGCGGAAAAAACTTGTTTTGTATATCCTGGTCCTATCCAATACTTTGGCCCGACTGAGGTTTGCGACCAATGTACCATAACGCTTAAACTTGAGCAAAATAAGTAATATTTACTTAAAGGTATAATAGACACATTGACAATTAGCAGTTATTTGTTACCAACACAACATCTAACGAATAATAGCTAATTGTCAATGTTATTGTTTATTTGATAATTTTTCTTTTGGCTGCACATAGACAATATAGACGGCGTAAACGGAGCGGAACATCTTCTGCTATATGGAATTTCCTGACCAAACGAACAACAAAACAAATTCGTTTGACTGGAGGTGCTATTCTTTTGTCAGTGTATGCTTACTTTTTTTACGTGTACATAGTAGCCCCTTTTACTCAAAGTTGGCGTGGCATCTATGGAGAAACCCACTTACCTGAAGGATACTCCATTCGTGGCATAGATGTGAGTCACCATCAGGGAGATATAGACTGGAACAAAGTCCGTCGTTCTGAAATAGGCAATACTCCTATAAGTTTTGTTTTTATTAAGGCAACAGAAGGAGAAAGCTTGGTCGACCCTAAGTTCAAGGAAAATATTTTAAAGGCCCGAGAGGTTGGACTGGCATGCGGAGCCTATCATTATTTTTTACCGGGAGTTGCTGCAGAAGATCAAGCCCGTAATTTTATCCGTAATGTAAAGCTGCAAGCCGGTGACCTTCCACCAGTATTAGATGTTGAAGTCTTAGGAGATTTAACTAAAGAACAACTCAGGGCAGAAACATTGAAGTGGTTGAAAATTATAGAGTTACATTATAAAACCCGCCCAATTCTTTATACTTATTATAAATTCAGAAAGCAATATCTTAACTCTATTGTTTTTGACCATTACCCTTATTGGATTGCTCATTATTATGTAGACACCTTACATTACGATGGTGCCTGGAAATTTTGGCAGCATACAGATCGAGGACGTGTTAAGGGTATCAGAGGTAATGTCGACATCAACACATACAATGGTTCCTTATATGATCTTCAACAACTTATGATTAAGTAAATACAACAAGAGGATATTACCCTAAGAGTGCGTTAAACGGCTGGTATTGCTCAGTTTACTCGAAAAAAATATCAGGATAACGAACAACTCCAGATATGTTATCCGCAGCATTAGGGCGTAACTCAATGATCATACAGCAATCAGATGGGACATCAAAAGGAAACTCTATACCAAAATCAATAGCTCTGCGATAACCGAATCGTGGATAATAATCCTTATGCCCAAGCAAGACTGCAGTATCATATCCAAGCAAAACTGCTTCTTTATGTGCTTCCTTAAGCAGTCTTCCACCGATTCCAAGTTTTTGAAATTCAGGGAGAACCGACAGCGGAGCAACCCCTAATGAAGATACAATGATGTTTTTCGATACAATTTCAACCTCTGTGAGCAGGATATATCCAACAATTTTCTGATTGTCTGTTTCTGCAACCAATGACAGTTCCGGAATAAATGTATTTGACTGATGAAGCCGTTCAACCAAAAAGTGTTCTTGATGATCACTTTCCTCTACATCAGCAAACGCAGCCATGATTAAATCATAAATCATAGGGCTATCGCTATTTTGTTCTTGACGGATAATGACATTCGCAATGCAAATGTAAAAAATAAGAGCAACAAACTTACAACATTTATTTTAGTATTCAAACTTCATGTCTCATTATTTCCGTAGAAATTATCTTTACCTAATCCCCAAAAACAGGATTCCAACTTTAACATATTTAACCTTTGGTTACATTTTGAAGTGTTAATACATACATTCTAAATGCTGATTAGGAAAAAGTCCGTATCGAAATTTTAACACGAGTACTTGAATTTTTAATTCCAATACGGATAATTCATCACAAAAATACATAGGAAAACTACTTGATTATACTTGAAAAACAGGCAAAAAGCGAGACATCCAATAAGAATGTCCCGCTTCGCTATTACAAATATACAACTTTTTTCCGTCGAAACCAAATAGTGTTAAAATTCTACGTTGCTTTATCTTTCACAGAATGTTTCGGCAAACACAGCAGTTAGAAATCGTCAAATTTTCAGATTATCAATCTTTTCATTAAGATGCCCGGCTATTTTTAGTACGAATCAGAAAGTATTATGCAATATCATGTAAAAACTCCCGTTTCATTTGTTTGTTCTATAAAACTTTAATATATTTGTAGACGTAAAAATTAGAACAAGCATGAAGATAAAATATATCATTACGTTATTATTGTCTTTTTTCCTTTTGACTCCTCAAATTGTAAGGGCAACGAATGAACAACCGGATGTTACATTCTCCTTGGAACAAAAGGAAGAAATCAGCCTAAGTGTCAAAGGATCAAGCGTAAGAATACATAACGCTTCAGGACTGAAACTGGAAGTTTTTAGCCTGACAGGCGCCAAGGTTGCAGAATACAAAATAGACACCGCTGACAAAACCGTCTCATTGAATGTCAGTAGGGGACTTTTTGTGCTGAAAGTCGGTAAAATAACACGTAAGATATCCATTCTATAACATAAAGAGCCTGAAATTGCAAATGCACCTTATTACCATAATATGAAAGGTGCATTTCTGATATTTACGTGACAGAAACCAGTGAAGTTCAGTTTTTTTTAAAGACATTAACAACGTTCTTTCAAATAGAAGTATCCAATAAGTACAAAAGTTCTTTTGGAGAATGAATATAATGTATATTGTGATATTGGCTCCTTAAAAAACACTCATCACGGAATCCCCAAAGGACGACAATGCAATCAATACCTGCATTTTTAGCCGTTTCAATATCTATTTCAGAATCTCCCACATAAATAGTTTCGTCCTTTCGGCTTCCCAAAGCGTTCATCGCGGCAATGACAGCATCCGGATTAGGTTTCCGACGCACCGTTGCACTTTCTCCAACAGCAGAAGAGATATGTTTCTTGAAAAAATGATTGTTGAGCTGTTCTACTGCAGGTTGTAGTTTGTTTGAAACAATTGCCATCTTTATTTTTCGCTTTTTCAGTTCCTCCAATAATGGAAGGATACCGTCAAATGGCCGTGTCGTATCTTGGCAATGCTCCATATAATATGTCCTAAAGCAGTTGAAGACCTTTTCAAAAATTTCATCACTATCATTCTTACCTAAAGAACACTTGACCAAAGATTTTACCCCGTTACCTAAAAAAGTCCGAATCTCATTAGTGGTACGTTGGGGATAACCATTTGTTTTTAAGGCATAGTTGACACTTGCAGCCAAATCCTCTAGAGTATTGAGCAATGTGCCATCCAAATCAAATATGACTGTAGTAATCTGCTTGAGCATAGCGTTTCTATTTCAGAGTGTAAAGTTACTATTTTATTGTATAATATTCCTCTGCAATAAAGTACTTTAATACTTTTCAGTATCTTTGCAAAAAAGATAATTTATGCTTAGAATACTCCTTATTTCTATTTTTTTGGTGCTGCCTTTAGTCAGTATCAACTGCTCTCCTTTGTTTATCTTAAAGGAAACCTCTTTTTTCACATTACAAAAAGATAGTTCTATTTACAGGAAATACAGTACAGCCCGCCCATCTAACCGCGCTTTCACCTCATCAGCTATAGAACATTGCATTGACAGCGTGACACATTTGCTTACCAACGAAAAATTAGCGTGGATGTTTTCCAACTGTTTTCCCAATACGCTTGACACAACAGTGAAATACCGTTGTCTTCAAAATGGTGATGATGATACTTTTATCATTACCGGAGATATTCCCGCCATGTGGTTGCGCGACTCAGGTGCACAAGTTTGGCCCTATCTTCGTTTTGTCAAGAAGGATTTAGCTCTGCGCCATCTTGTTCGGGGAGTCATTCGTCGGCAGTTACGCTGCATTTTAATAGATCCTTATGCCAACGCTTTTACAGAATGTCCTGACAGTATCAGTCCCAAGTGGAGTAATGATTACACAGAAATGCGCCCCGGTGTGTTTGAGCGGAAATATGAATTGGACTCCCAATGTTACCCCATCCGTTTAGCCCATGCTTATTGGAAAGAGACACAGGATTCCTCCGTTTTTGACAGCCTTTGGATAAACGCGATCGAAACCATCCTGAAAACAATGAGAAAACAGCAGTGTAAAGAGGGCGACAATGAGTATAAATTTCAGCGAACCACTCACGCTATGCACGATACACAGTCTAATTACGGTTTAGGGCATCCGGCCCGTCCCTGTGGCATGATAGCTCAGGCTTTCCGTCCTTCCGATGACTGTACTATATTTCCTTACAATATCCCGGGGAATATTATGGCCGGTCATTCTCTTGCCCATGCTGCTGAGATTCTGGAAAAGGTAAACGTCAATTACAAGCTGGCAAGGGAATGCAGACAACTTTCTGAGGAGATTAAGAAAGGGGTTGAGACTTTTGGAATTGTCAGCCACCCTCACTATGGAAATATTTATGCTTATGAAGTTGACGGTTATGGTGGTGTACTTTTAATGGATGACGCAAATATCCCTTCATTACTTTCTCTGCCATATATCAGTGATGTTGCTATTTCGGATTCCATTTATCAAAACACCCGGCGTTTTGTATGGAGTAGAGATAATCCTTACTTCTTCTCAGGCAGGGCAGGTGAGGGGATAGGGGGACCACATGTGGGAATGCACTATATTTGGCCAATGAGTCTCATTATGCGTGCTTTGACTTCTACGAATGACAAAGAACTGATAATCTGTCTGCAATCTTTGCTCCATACGGATGGAGATACTGGCTTTATTCATGAAGCATTTCACAAGGATGATTCCAGACGCTTTACACGTTCTTGGTTCGCTTGGGGCAACACTCTTTTCGGAGAACTAATTCTTAAACTTATCGACGAAGGAAAACTTAATTTGCTGAACAGTTCTATAGTAGAAACAAAGTAGAGAATATTCTATTAGTCCCAATCAAAATTAAATCAAGGATGAATAGTAAAAATCACCGATCATGCAAACCTTCTTAGCCATAATTCTGAATAAGAGCTTCAAAAGAAGGGATAACGATATTTCCACGGCGCATTTCCACTAGTTTTTTATCTTGCAAATCATGTAACATACGTGAGACATTCAAGCGTGTCTCATTCAACTCCCAGGCTAATTGTTCCATCTTTATTTTAAGCACTTTATGTCCGGCCGGCCTGAGGCTACGGTTAATGAGAAAACGAACAAAACGATTGTTAAGATGATTAGGGGTCGCACGCCAAAGAAGTAACGAAGCTTGTTGCATTTGCGTACTGACCATATTCAAATAATTTATACGGAAAGTAGGATAATAAAAAAGGATGTCACGTACTGCTGCTTTTTCAACTTTCAGTAATTCTGTAGATGAAGTCGTAGAAAATGTACGGGTATAGCGTGTGCGCAAACCAAAAAGAGCTTCAGGCTGTATGACCATCGGCTGATCAAAATACTCATACAAAATATAGGTATGTTCATTACTCGTTTGACGAACACAAATATTACCGCTTAAAATAAAATGAAGTACGTCACAAGGAGTGTCTTGTTCGACGATAAGCGCTTCACGTGAAAGCTTTTGAAAACCTATGCGGATTCGTTCTGCTATTTCCCAAAATTCCGTTTTACCAATACCTTGAAACAAAGGTAATAGCAGTAAACGTTCAAAGAAAACACTTTTAGGTTGCATGTTGAATCAATGAATAGGAAATTTTTCTTATTCTTGTTTTAATCTTTTTCGTCTTGAAAGTTCTGTGAAGCCCAAGTCGCATAGTCTCCATTTTCCACCGTATAAATAAGAAAAGCAGCTATTTCCGAATGCTTGGATAGAACTTCCTGAGTTCTTTTTTTCCCAAGCACCATAAACGCCGTAGCATAAGCGTCAGCCGTGGCACAATCCGGAGCTATAACTGTTGCAGAAAGTACATCATGCTGTATGGGCTTACCTGTATGAGGATTAATAGTGTGGGCATACCTCTTACCGTTTTTAACATAGAAACGCCGATAGTTGCCACTGGTTGCGAGAGCTTTATCTTTTACACGTAAAACTTTTTGAATATGATTTCCGTTATTAGCAGGTTGAGCTATACCTATTTCCCATGGACGACCGTCAGGATGCTGTCCGCGTGCTACTACTTCTCCACCAATTTCAACCATAAAATCATTGACAGAATGTTTGGTTAGTAAACGTGCTATACGGTCTACAGCATACCCTTTGGCCACAGAACTGAAATCTAGCATAATACGTTCGTCATTCTTCACAATACGTTCTTCAACCAGTCGGATTTTATCCATTCCCACAAAAGCAAGTAAACTGTCAACTTGCCTGTCCGTCAAATCTGTTTTATTTTTATATCCAAATCCCCATGCATTTACAAGGGGAGCCACAGTTACGTCAAATGCGCCTTGAGTTTGTTGCGATATCTTTTTTGACAGTGTGAATACTTCGCACAACATTTCATCCGTTTGTGAGCTTTTATTTGTATTGATACGCGAAACTGTGCTATTAGGATTAAACATGGATAATGACAGATCTACACAATGTAATTCTGCTAAAATCTGACTTTCCAAAGAGTCTTTACCTACATATTTTATATTATAGACTGTACCAAATATGGATCCAGAATAGTGATGAAGAACTGTCGGCTTATGACGCTTTAAAATGAATACAGTTCCTACAATCAGAAAAAGAAGAAAAGAAAATTGAGCAATTCTTTTTAGTTTTAAATTAAATGCCATGACAAATGATTTTAAACAGATAAATGTAAGTAAAGCACTTTTGCACCTATCGCTAGAAAAATTAAACCACCAATAAGTTCTGCCGGACAGTTAAACCTACGGCCTATTTTCACACCTATATATTTACCATTCAATGTCAATATAAAAGAAAAAAGGCCTATTATGAGGATTGGAAATCCGATATTCTCAAATCCGTCAACTCCCATTCCTGTAAAAGAAAACCCTACAGCTAAAGCATCAATACTGGTTGCCAATGCTAAAATCAATATAGTTGAAAACCGTGACGGATTAAAATGTGGGACTTCGCTTTCTCCATTAAAATACTCCCGTATCATTTTCCCACCTAACAAAGCCAGAAGAAAAAAAGCAATCCAATGATCATATGCCTCTACATCATATTTAAAAAAATAAGCCCCTAACCAACCTATGAAAGGCATAATGGCTTGAAACAGCCCGAAAAAGAAAGCCATCACCCATACCTGTCCCCCCATTTTCCTTTGAATAATACCGCAACTGATGCTTACAGTAAAGCAATCTATACCTAATGCAATGGCCAGTAATATTATTTCCATCGTTTACGTCTATATTTTATTTAAAACAATTTGGTGATATATAAAAGAGATAAATGGAACGTTTCAGAGATGGAGTCATTTTTTAATGTCAAAAATCAAGTTGAATGTGCCAGATAGTGCACTTGCTGAATTACGCCCGAATCCAGGAACATACCAAGCCTGTCCTACTTCAGCATGTTTATTTGACAGTCTGAACCGATATCGTACAGACCATCCTAAATGAAGAACTCCCCAAACCTTTGCCTCCATACCAAAAACAAATTCAGCCCAATGCACATTACTATTCAGATTACTAAAATGAAAAGGCGTATGTGTGCCCCAAATGGAATCTTCGATATCAGGACCATCCAAATCATATTTGAAAGAAGAAAAGCCATAGCGCATCCCTCCCAGAATACGGCCAAGTCCATGAATATCTTTAGCAAAATTATAGTCGCACCCCACACGGAAATAAGGAGCCTTAGTCTTAAAGTGCAGGCTAGTTGTCTCATTGGTGTGGTTGCTGATTCCACATCCTACTTCAATTGTAGGGAAGAAACGGCCTTTCAAGTTAACCCGCGCAGCGGTTTCAATTTGGCCAAAAGGGGAGAATGCGGCCATAACAGCACCTGCCATATCTCCGGATACAGAAAAGCCATTCAAAAGCGGTACCTTTTTGTCCCTAAGAGAATCTATGGCATTTTCAAACTGAATGCCTCTGACTCTGACAGCCGTGGTATCTCCTTCTACTTTTGAAGCGCTGCCTGTGCCCCATGCTGCAGCAACCGAGGGCTTAATGGCTAACAGTAGAACGAAGATATAGCTTAATATTTTCAATATTCTCATAATCAACAACCTTTCTGACTATTGCAGCACTATCAACTGTAAGTGGAAATTCTTTCAAAGCATGTGAAGTCCATCTGACAGATGTCAATTGATGAAAAATTGAGGCCGGACAGTCTAAAGACTCAAAATGTGGAACATTATTATGCGAAATGAACAGTGTATCGGTAGCGGAACGAGTTGCGTCTGAAAAATTCAAAAGCAATGTATCCATTTCACTTCCTTGTCTGAGAGGTAATAAGAAAGCATCAATATTTTGTGCCTGATTAAGCAGAATGCTATCTTTACTTCCTCCGGTAGACACAGTCAGTACATGAGTAAGAGTTAACGACGCACCATCCTCTGCACGGTATAAGCCACAAGTCATTTCAACAACATTGTCCAAAGGGCAGTCAATATTGGTACATGCGACCGACAACGGCAGCAGGACCATGGCCATTATTTTTCTTATAAAAAGCATGATGTCAATTCCCTTTTAAGGAAACGGTTAGATTTCCGCCTCAATTTGATAGTTATTTCTGCCTGGAGCATTACGACTTATAAGCTCACCTAAGAAACCGGCCACAAAAAGTTGCGTGCCAAGAATCATTGTTGTCAAAGCAATGTAAAAGTAAGGTGAATCAGCGATTAATGGAGCAGGAACATCTTGGCAAATAGCCACCAGCTTAATAGAACCAACAATAATTACGGCTATGAAACCGAAAAAAAACATAATGGACCCTAAGAAGCCGAACACATGCATCGGTTTCAGGCCGAAACTTCCCATAAACCATAATGAAAGCAAATCCAAGTAACCATTGACAAAGCGGTTAAGCCCTCCGAATTTTGTTTTACCAAACTTACGCGCCTGATGCTGTACCACTTTTTCACCAATTTTCCCGAAACCGGCATTTTTTGCCAAATAGGGAATATAACGGTGCATTTCACCATACACCTCTATGTTTTTCACAACATCATGACGATAAGCTTTCAAACCGCAATTAAAATCATGTAAATTTTTAATGCCGCTTACTTTACGCGCCGTAGCATTAAAAAGTTTGGTGGGAATGGTTTTTGATATGGGGTCATAACGTTTTTGTTTATATCCGGATACAAGATCATATCCATCATGTGTTATCATACGATAGAGTTCCGGAATTTCATCAGGAGAATCCTGAAGGTCTGCATCCATAGTGATAACCACTTCGCCACATGCTGCACGGAATCCACAAAACAGAGCAGGTGATTTGCCATAGTTGCGACGGAATTTTATGCCATGGACATTTTCATCGCCAGCCGCCAACTGGTTTATGACTTCCCATGAGGTATCGGTGCTTCCATCATTCACAAAAATAATTTCATACGAGAAGTTATTTTCATTCATAACCCGCTTAATCCATGCGTAAAGTTCGGGTAAACTTTCCGCTTCATTATAAAGCGGTACAACTACAGAGATATTTTTCTTGTATTTCATTGACATTTGGCTGAAACTATATTTGATTGATTTGATTATCTTTCTATTTTTAAAGGACTTGTCCTGCGGCATATCAGGCCGATGACAAGCGAAAATACCGGAGCAGACAGCACAGTGATATAAATGATCAGTCCGGCATAATTGGCTGCAGAAATACCACGCATTCCTGCAACAAGTTCTTCAGGGGTAAGAACACTGCCATCGGGCATGGTGAGAGGAAAACCGTTACGGCTAAGTTCTTCAACCACTTGTGGCTGTTTGAGCATTTGTTCGTAAACATCAAACACATATCCGTGGTCGAAATAGGATAAATACACAAAGACTCCGGCTGCAATCCACAATGCGGCATAAATCCCCATCATCAATGAGAAAACAAAACCTCTTCCTAACGTAAAAACTTCACTCTTCAAGGTCACATTACGTCTGAAACGCAGCGCCAGCAAAGTTGCCACTACAGGACTTCCTATAAACATCAGTGTATTAACAACCGATAGAAACGTTTGTGAAAACGAAAGAATCATTATGAACAAATTCAACAATCCCCATCCACCGAGCAACAGACCATACTGCATGGCAAAGGCATTAGTCTGCCTGAAATTATTAACGGTTCTTTCCATTTAATTGTTTTATTGTATTCAAATGCAAAGATAGTGCAAATGAGTGAAGAGGAAAAATAAACCCTTTTGTTTTTCCTCTACATTATGGCAACAAACCTTGATTTCTTTTCCATAACAACAAGTATTGCCTATTGATTCACACTCTAATTTAGATTTTATAAACAAAAAAACATAACTTCCGTACTTTAACACTTCTTGCTTTTACCAAAAAAATGTCGTATACTTGTATAGTATTGTAGGGAGGTTCATCGAACTTCCCTTTTTAATATAATGAAACGTGCAATTAAGGGGAGGAAAGTCTGTATTGCCGTAAAAAATCCAAGTATTCTAATTTTTACAAGCCGTATTCTTGTTTTTTTGCTCCCTAATATCTGAATAAGAAGATATATCTATACCGTTTTTTACAAGTTTGTTTTACCAACAAAGGTTAAAAGTGTTAAATATTAAACGGTTTTCTATCCCTAAAAAATACTAATATGTCTTAAATTCGGTATTTAAATATTTCTCCATCTTTCCAGAGGTTCCCGTATTATTCGTCCGATATTCACATTATTGTGACAAGCGGCCTCTTGCAAAGAGTTCTGAAAAAAATAGGCGATACTTCCCACAAAATGAACAGGAAGTTCCGGATGATGATAAGCTAAAATATTACGCTTGAAAAAACTATCAAAGGCACTGAAAAGCAATTGTTGTATTTCCGGATGAGACTCGTGTTTTTTTAGAAATGGGGTAAAACTGGCTAAATAGCGGTTAGGCAGTGGCTCACGATATACCCGCTGCAAGACCTCATCTACAGTCAGACTATAAACCGCTCTAAAATCTTCTGCCAATTCCTCAGAAAGCAAATGCTTGTAAATATTAGCCAAAAGAACTTTTCCTAAAAAAGCGCCACTTCCTTCATCTCCCAAAATATATCCTAAAGGAGAGATATTGTTCACGATTTCGGTTCCGTCAAATAAACAACTATTGGCACCGGTGCCAAGAATACAGGCTATAGCTGCTTCATGCCCACAAAGAGCGCGGGCAGCACACAACATGTCGGAAGCCACTTCTATATTTGCTCCGGAAAAATGACGGGACAGGATGGCATGTACCATCTGTCCTTGTTTGGAACGGCAACCGGCACCATAAAAACGTATGTCGGACAGAAAACCATTGAGGGGAATTTGCGGAAGAAGCTCGTCCCTTATGACTGATTCTATAAATTCTTCCGATTGTATGAAAGGATTGATACCTTGCGTACGGCAAGAAGCTACAACAAAATCCTTATCGGTCAGAAGCCAATCAGTTTTTGTACTGCCACTGTCAGATATAAGTTTCATTTTGAACAGAAAAAAAGTTTACTTGAAAAATTTCATCCATTAGGATGTCGTGTGTCGAGTGGGGGATAGTTTCAAAAAGCTGATAAGGAAAGGCTAATCCTATTTTATACACACACGCAAATGCAGGATGGGCAAGCAGACGGTCATAAAAACCTTTTCCTCGCCCCAGACGATGTTTGTCAACATCAAAGGCCATACCGGGAATGATGGCCAAATCAATATCATCGTATGCAACTAGATCCTGTCCTTGCGGCTCCATAATCCGAAAGGCACCTTCTTTCAAATATTCAGGTCCTTTGTAAAGCCTTAATCGGAGATTCTTTCCTTCACAAACGGGTAAATATATATTTTTCTTATCACACCATTTATCAATGAAGCGATGGGTTGAAGGCTCATCCGGCAACGAATGAAACAGCAACACGATTTTAGCGGCCTGAAAGCGCGGGTGTTTTTCCAAATGCGCCATCATTTTTTCAGAATAAGCTTGTCGTTCCAAGGGGGAATATTGCAGATGACGTTCTTTTATGTATCGGCGCATTATCGCTTTGGAGAACATATAGCCAAGTTTGATGAATGAGGAATAAAATCGTTCATTCTGATATTCTTATCGTTTGGGGGACATTTCATCATAAGGAAAGCGACTTTCTTTTCCTTTACAGGGGCTATCGGAAAGGACTGATTATTTCTGAAAAGTTCCAAAGCCTTTATAACAGCCGGATCAGTGTCATTGGCGTAATGAGTGGCAGCGGCTACTCCCATAACATCATTGATGATACCGGTTAACAAATGTTCGACAAAAAGATGATGCGCCTCCTTTATCATACGGTTTCGACGTTTCAAACCATTTTGAGAAGCAAAAAGTACAAAGGATTCCACGACATTTTGCTTTTCTATATATTTGACCAAATCCGACAATGATTCGCATTCATTAAGTTTCTCACGATGCTTGTCAGTGAAAATGTAAGCATATTCATTAATCATACCCGATAAATAAGCCTCTCTAAAGTAGGAGTTCATACCGGTTGTATCACGTGCGATGAATACATCAGGAATGATGCCGCCTCCACCATAAACAACACGCCCGATACGGGTATGATATTTGGTACCTGAAGGCTTGATACTGTCGCTCGAGAAGTACTCGCCGTGCTCGGCACGGGTTATAAGATCTTGCTGATAATCCTCTTCATCTCCAGGAGTATAGGGCTTTTGCAAACAACGTCCTGAAGGGGTATAATAGCGAGCCTTTGTTAGACGGAGCATTGAACCGTCATTAAATTCGATTGGTATCTGTACCAGTCCTTTGCCAAAAGTGCGACGCCCTATAACCATACCACGGTCATTGTCCTGTATCGCTCCTGCTAAAATTTCACTGGCTGATGCTGAAACTTCATCCACCAATATGGCTAACGGCATTGTCTGATAGGCTCCATTACCGTCGCTGGTAAATTCTTCCCGCGGCGATTTGCGCCCTTTAGTATAAACTATCAGTCTTTTTTTAGGCAAAAATTCATTGGCAATCTGCACTGCAGGAGTCATATAGCCTCCTAAATTCCCGCGCAAGTCTATAATGAGATTTTTTAATCCCTCACTGTTCAACGTTGCCAAAGCCGCTAAAAATTCAGCATAAGTGGTATCACCAAAACTATTGATTCGAACATATCCGGTAGTCTTATCTATCATATATACAGCATCAATACTTTTTACGGGAACATCACCGCGTATAATGCTGATATTCTTGATATCCCGTTGACCGGCACGGGTAATTCCAAGACGAACCGTTGTACCGCTTTTCCCTTTAAGACGTTTCATGGTCTCATCATTATTGACTTTCTTACCAACATAGGTGGTACCATCAATAGAGACAATTCGATCTCCGGCTTGTACACCTGCACTTTCAGAGGGGCCGCCTTCAATTACACGTATAACACGTACAGTATCACGATAAATCATGAATTGTATACCAATACCAGAAAAACTTCCTCTAAGATCTTGCATGGACGTTTCCACTTCTTTTGCTGGAATATAAACGGAATGAGGATCTAATTTCTTTAATATTTCCGGTAATGACTCTTCTATAAGTTTATTGAGATCTACCTTATCAACATATTGGTCATCAACAATATGAAGCAGACTATTAAGTTTATCGCTCGAATTGATAATATTAAGTCGATTACCTGAAAAATGATTAGCATAAAAAGTTCCGACAGCAATACCAGCCACAATACCGAGAGCTACAAGAAGTGGCATGAAACGGGAGGTTCTATTATTATTCATTATTTTAGCCTCAATATTTTTTCTGTTTTTTAAGCTATAAAATTATTTCGATTCAACGGAATAAGGCAGAAAAAGAACCTCGATACTTGCACGCTTAAGGAGGTCTATACCATCAGAAAGCCGATAAGGGCGAGCGTAAACCACACGTTTTATTCCCGACTGAATGATAAGTTTACTACATTCTATGCAAGGTGCATCTGTGACATAAAGGGTTGCGCCGTCCGCATTATTATTAGAACGAGCAATTTTTGTAATGGCATTAGCCTCAGCATGAAGTACATAAGATTTTGTAAGGCCAGATGTATCCTCACAAATATTTTCAAATCCGGCAGGAGTTCCGTTGTAGCCGTCACTGATTATCATTTTATCTTTAACAATCAGTGCCCCCACCTGACGCCGTTGACAATATGAATTCTCTGCCCATATATGAGCCATACGTAAATATCGGCAATCAAGTTCGTGATTTTTACGAAATGCCGCGATTTCTTCAGGATCAACAGGAATACCGCTACGGCGAAGCAAAGCCTCTATACCTGGAAGTTGTCCTCGAAAAGCTTTATAAAGTTCCATAGGCGGGCGCGTTCCACCTTGTGACAAAATATTCTTACGAAAAGAATGTGCTGTCTCTTGATTTAGAATACCTTTCTCTTTGAAAAGACTAAAGGCATCAGCTTCAAGAACTTCAGCCCATTTATAACTGTAATATCCAGCAGAATAACCGCCAGACATTATATGACTAAATTGAACAGTCATACAAGTTTCTGGAGGTGCAGGCAACATAACAGCCTCTTTCCAAGCATGGTGCTCAAAATCTTTAACACTGGCCGTCATTGGCTTTTGCAGCCTATAAAGTGCCAGATCCAACAAACCAAAAGAAACTTGTCGCAGACATGCATATCCGGAATCTGCGTTCCGACTTTCCACAACACGTTCTATCAGTTCATCAGGAATAATTTCACCTGTCTTATAATGACAAGCAAAAGTGCGCAAAAATTCTTTCTCAACAGCAAAGTTCTCCATGATTTGTGAAGGTAACTCCACAAAATCCCACATAACATTCGTCCCACTCAATGAACGATAACGTGTCATGGCAAATAATCCGTGAAGAGCATGTCCAAACTCATGAAGCAATGTCTCAACTTCCCCCATCGACAACAAAGAAGGAATGTCGCCTGCCGGTTTGGTAAGATTGGCTGCAACGACGATATGCGGTCTATCAGAGTAATCCCATTCTTCTTTGAAATTGGTCATCCAAGCTCCACCTTGTTTATTTGAACGAGGATAAAGGTCCATATAAAGAACTCCCAAAAACGTTCCGTCAAGATCATTGACGTCATAAACTTTTACATCGGAATGGTAAACGGGAATTTCCTCGTTCAATTTAAATGTGATGTTATAGAGATGACTAGCTAACGAGAAAACTCCCTCTATAACTTTTTCTAATTGAAAATAAGGACGTAATATCTCTGAGTCTAATCCATGGCGTTCTTTATTCAGCAAATGTGCGTAATAAGCATAATCCCATGGTTGAATTTGAAAATCCTTCCCATCCAATTGACGAGCCAAAGCCTTAATCTCGTCCAATTCCACCTCTGCCTTAGGTTTGAAATAGTTCAACAGATCATGCAGCAAACCATCTACAGTCTCTACATTTTCAGCCATCCGACGCTTCAGCACAAAATCGGCATAGGTTTCATAGCCCAACAACTGAGCCTTTTCCCGCCTCAAGTCAACTATTTCACGTACTACCTCATTATTGTCGTATTCATTGCTATGATTACATTTTGTATTCTGTGCCAAATACAATTTACAACGCAAATCGCGATGTTTGGAATAAGTCATGAAAGGCCCGTAACTTGGAGCGTGCAGCGTTATAACCCATCCGGAAAGGCCACGTTCTTCTGCCGTCTCTCCCGCTTGCAATATTACTCTCTCCGGCAATCCTTCAAGTTGTTTTTCATCAGTCAGATGAAGTATAAAATCATTCGTTTCTTTAAGTACATTCTGTGAAAACTTGAGAGTTAAAGCAGAAAGTTGTTCGGATATTTTTGAGAACCGATCTGCTTTCTCCTTACTTAATGTTGCACCTGAACTTTCGAATTTTTCATATGTTTTAGACAGCAGCATACGCTCTTCCGCATTTCGCTCCTGTGAAAAATCCTCATACACGGCTTTCACGCGCTTAAACAGAACAGCATTATGCATAATACGCATTTCGTGAGCAGACAAATGCGGTGCCATCTCTTGTGCCAATGCTTCAAGTTCATCATCTGTATTGAGACCAAGCATTGTATAGAGATACGTTGTAGCACGATCCAGCAAGGCTCCAGCTGCTTCAAATTGCACTATAGTATTTTCAAAAGTTGGAGTTTCAGCCTGAGTAATTATAGCGTTAATTTCCTCATCCTCAAGACGCATTCCTTCTATTATCCCTTCTCGTATGGCATCAGGGGAAATCTTCTGGTTAAAAGGGAAAGTATGGTGTGGCGTATCATATTGCCCGGAAAAAAGTTCTATTGCATTCATCATAATAGATTTCACTAGTTTTAAAAGTTCACAAAGATACACATTTAATATCAGTTTAAACCTAAAAACACCGCCAACAGTCGTATTAAATAATCAAAAAAACTGCTCTTTCAAGATGATTTAAGAAAAGCAAAATGGCCCCCGATATCTTTGACTAGTGGGGACCATCCTGTTAACACTGCTCCTTTTCATATTTAAGAACCATTGGAATGACTATGCTGCTCAGCGGCACGTACTTTCCGGAAAAGATCTGAAGCAAAAATGAAATTATTCAGTTTTTCATTATTTGAATCAAAAACCTCTTCTTTACTCCCTTCCCACTCATTACGGCCATCATATATATATAAGATATGTTCACCAATGCCCATTACCGAATTCATATCATGAGTATTGATGACTGTTGTCATACCATACTCTTTAGTAATGTCATGAATCAGTTCATCTATAACAAGCGAGGTCTTAGGGTCGAGTCCGGAATTAGGCTCATCACAAAACAAATATTTCGGATTGAGAACAATGGCCCGCGCAATGGCAACACGTTTCTGCATACCACCTGATATTTCCCCTGGAAATTTATTTTCGGCTTCAAGCAAATTGACACGGTCGAGGCAAAGACGGGCACGTCGCAACCGCTCCTTAGCGCTAAGGCTGGAAAACATATCTAAAGGAAAAAGCACATTATCAAGTACGCTCATAGAGTCAAACAATGCCGCACTCTGAAATATCATTCCCATTTCACGTCGGATTGATGTGCGTTCTTGTTTGCTCATCCCCACGAAACTCCGTCCATCATAGAGGATATCTCCGCTTGTAGGTTCGAAAAGCCCCACTATACATTTCATAAGGACAGTTTTGCCCGAGCCGCTTTGGCCGATAATCAAATTGGTAACACCGGCATTAAAAGTAGTGCTGATATCGCGCAACACACTTTTTGTCCCAAAGTCCTTGTTAAGATGATTTATCTGTATCATGAGAGAAGTTGCGTAAGAAACATATCAGAAAAAAGAATAAGCATACTGCTTGAAACTACCGCATTCGTGCTAGCCTTGCCAACCTCAGTAGCACCGCCCTCCACAGTATATCCCCAAAAAGAGGAAACACTTGCTATGATAAAGGCGAAGAAAACAGACTTGATGGTCCCCATCCAGAAAAACCATTGATTAAAATCGTGCTGCATACCCGATGTAAGGTCCGTTGCGGTAATAATATGTCCGACATAGGCAGTGGCATAAGCGCCTATAATACCGCTCACCGTGCTGAAAATGACAAGAAAAGGGATCATTGTAACAAGCCCTAAAATCTTGGGCAGAATAAGGAAACTGGCAGAATTAACCCCCATGATTTCAAGAGCGTCAATTTGTTGCGTAGTTCGCATAGTTCCCAGTTCGGAAGCAATGTTCGACCCGACTTTACCGGCTAAAATCAGACACATGATGGAAGATGAAAATTCCAAAAGCATAATTTCACGTGTCACATAGCCCGAAACCCATGTAGGCATCCAGGCACTTTGAATGTTGAGCTTTATCTGAATACAGATGACGGCTCCAATAAAAAAGGAGATGAGAAGAACAATGCCAATTGACCCTGTTCCAAGGGTAGTCATTTCTTTAAAATATTGTTTAAAAAACATTCTCATGCGTTCAGGGCGGGAAAACGTACGCCCCATAAGTCTGAGATAATGTCCGAAAGTATTCAAACCGGAAAGTAAAATCATAACACGGTTTATTATTATTGGATTACAATGAGCCGAATTATTCCGGCTGTGTCAGAAAACTCTCAAGAATGACCGAAACAAACAAAAGCTCAGCCAGACTTATTGTGTGCAAAGATAGCACATTCAATCTAATCAACTATTATTTTGGATAGAGATTTCACTTTATAGTTATCCCAAAGCCCATTTATTATTTCTTTCTATTACCAGAATTCTTACAGAATTACTCCTATCGTTTTGAGTCTCCTTTGATTAACATATTTAACTTTCATACACATTAAACAGGAAAATTCTAGCACAAAACAACGAATAGATTTCACAAAAATAACTTTCAAAAGAAAAACATTACTTGAATTTTTAATTGCAATACAGGGAATTTAAATTGTAATACGGACTTTTTATCTGCATATTCCAAAGAAAAAACAAAGTTTTTACAAAGAAATAACAAAAAAAGCGGACAGTTATTTGTTAACCGTCCGCTTCGCTAATGCAAATATACAACATTTTTCAGCCAAAAGCAAATAGTGTTAAAATCGCCTGAAGCCTTAAAAAGTAAAGAGCAATGGAAAATAATAAAGATAAAAAACGTAACTTTGTCACGAATTTGTGGAATAACAAAGTATTCTTACCGATGTCACATGCTCAATTTGGTATGCTTTTTGCATAGCATTTCATGTTTTCTGCAATCACCATGGTGGTTACAGACGAATATCATAACATCGCTAACTTTAGTAGGCTAAATAACAATATGAATAAAGACGACATACAGCAAAATCCCTTTTCTTTAATTGCTGATTTTGACGGAGATATATCCGGTTTGTTTGCCAAGGAGGTTGGTTCCATTCTGCCCATACTTCCTCTGCGCAACATGACCCTGTTTCCCGGAGTGGTGGCTCCGGTGGCTGTTGGCAGGGAAAACTCCAAGCAACTGATTGCGCAAGCCGTTAAAAATGACGGCCAAATCGGCGTGGTTTGCCAACGCGTTCCAGAAGTAGACATGCCCGCTGGCAAGGATCTATATCCTATTGGCGTAATGGCTAAAGTTATGCGCGTCATCGAATTGCCAGATAACGCAACAACTGTCATCCTGCAAAGTTTTTCACGCTTTGAACTGGGGAAAATAACCCGTCAGACACCATTTTTGCGTGCCAAGGTGGAAAAGCTGGACGAAGTATTGCCCGCTGATGATGACAAAGAATACGCAGCATTGACTGAAGCCTGTAAGGAAGCTACCATACGGCTGCTGCGCACTAGCGACACTGTACGCGAAGAGGCTGTATTTGCTATCCGGAACATCAACCATCCGGTCTTTCTCATCAACTTTATCTGTACCAATCTTCCTTTTCCCATTGAGGAAAAAACAGAGCTTCTGGCGGAAGGCGACCAGAAAAAACGCGCCTACAAACTCCTTTCCATCTTAAACAGAGAGTGCCAATATGCTGCTCTCAAACAGCATATCCAAAATCAGACACGAGAAGATTTGGATCAGCAGCAGAAAGAATACTTCTTGCATCAACAGATAAAAAACATCCAGAATGAGTTGGGAGAATCTCAAAATGAGGATGTTGTTGAACTGCAAAACCAAGCAGCCCGACTAAACATGCCGGAAAAAATACAGGCTGTTTTCAATAAGGAGATAAGCAAACTGGCACGTATTAATCCGCAAAGTCCAGACTATAATGTACAGTTGAATTATCTTCAGACAATGGTTGCACTACCTTGGGGAAAAGAAACTGAAGACAACCTGAACATACGCAATGCCGAACGTATTCTTAATAGCGACCATTATGGTATGGAAAAAGTCAAGGAGCGAATTTTGGAACATTTGGCCGTATTACGCTTACGAAAAGACATGAAAGCCCCCATTATTTGTCTTTACGGACCTCCGGGAGTCGGCAAAACCTCATTAGGGCGCAGCATTGCAGCAGCCTTAGGCCGCAAATACGTAAGAGTGTCCTTAGGCGGAGTGCACGACGAATCGGAGATACGCGGACATCGGCGCACTTACATAGGAGCCATGCCCGGACGTATCATAAAAGGAATAATGAAGGCGGAAAGTTGCAATCCGGTTTTTATTTTAGACGAAATCGACAAAGTTTCTCAGGCAAATTACAATGGCGATCCACAGTCTGCTTTGCTTGAGGTATTGGATCCTGAGCAGAACAATGCGTTTCACGATAACTTCCTTGATACAGACTTCGACCTCTCAAAGGTGTTTTTTATCGCAACGGCCAACAACCTGAACACGATTCCAACTCCGTTGCTTGACCGCATGGAATTAATAGAAGTGGAAGGCTATCTTACTGAAGAAAAAAAGGAAATAGCCCGACGACACCTCATCCCCAAAGAACAGAAGGAATTGGATTTCGGCAAATACGGTACATTGAAATTGACACCGGCAGCAACAGAATTGATCATCGAAAAATATACACGCGAAAGCGGTGTGCGCCAACTCGAAAAGCAAATTGACAAGATTTTTCGTAAAACAGCCTATTTGACAGCGGTTAACAATGAAATGCCATTTGCAAAATCCACAATCAAGCCGCAAGATATAGAAACTCTTTTAGGCAAGCCGCCTTATAACCGGGACAAATATCAGGGCAACACATATGCCGGCGTTGTAACCGGATTGGCCTGGACCGCTGTCGGAGGAGAAATTCTTTTTATCGAAACTAGTTTAAGCAAAAGCAAGGCATCCAAACTTACCTTAACTGGAAATCTAGGGGATGTTATGAAAGAATCGGCCGTATTGGCTTTGGAATACATCAAATCACATGCCGAAAAATTGAATTTGGATTATCGGATCTTTGATAACTGGGATATTCATATCCATGTACCGGAAGGTGCGACCCCAAAAGACGGACCGTCTGCCGGTATCACTATTGCAACATCACTGGCCTCTGCCTTGACCCAAAGAAAGGTACGGGCAAATATAGCCATGACCGGCGAAATCACTTTACGCGGAAAAGTTCTGCCGGTAGGAGGCATCAAGGAGAAAATTTTGGCAGCCAAACGTGCCGGAATTACTGACATCGTCATGAGCGAAGAAAACCGCAAAGATATAGAAGAAATAAAAGCGACATATATCGATGGACTGAAATTTCATTTTGTCGATAATGTGGAAGAAGTTTTTGAAATAGCCTTGCTCGATGAGATAGTGGAATCTCCTATAGATCTGACAATAAAAGAAACACCAACAAGTTCGAATTGAACATTCTAACTTTTATGACCTTGGAGACTCATGACATTTAACTTACAACATACAGATAAAGGAAGTGCTGCACGTGCGGCACTTCTCACTACAGATCACGGGCAAATCGAAACTCCGATATTCATGCCAGTCGGCACACTGGGAACTGTTAAAGGAGTACATTTACACGAACTAAAAGATGACATAAAAGCACAAATCATTTTAGGGAATACCTATCATCTTTATCTACGGCCCGGATTGGAAATTATAGAACGTGCAGGAGGACTACACAAATTTAATGGATTTGACCGCCCAATGCTCACTGATAGTGGTGGATTTCAAGTGTTCTCACTGACCGGTATCCGCAAATTAAGTAATGAAGGCTGTGAGTTTCGTTCGCATATAGATGGCAGTAAACATTTCTTTACCCCTGAAAAAGTGATGGATATAGAACGTGCCATAGGCGCTGACATCATGATGGCTTTCGATGAATGTCCGCCAGGCACAGCCGATTTCGCTTATGCCAGAAAAAGCCTTGATCTGACACACAGATGGATGAAGCGCTGTTGGAAACGTTTCCATGAAACTGATCCTAAATACGGCTACCACCAATCATTATTCCCAATTGTACAAGGTTGTGTATATCCTGATTTACGCCGTGAAAGTGCTAAATTCATGGCTGATTTTGGAGCTGAAGGTTATGCCATCGGTGGATTGGCAGTAGGCGAACCCGCAGAAGTCATGTATGAAATGATAGAAGTGGTCAATGATATTCTTCCCAAAGACCGTCCACGTTATTTGATGGGAGTAGGTACCCCCATCAATATCCTGGAAGCCATCGAACGTGGAGTAGACATGTTTGATTGTGTAATGCCTACACGAAACGGCCGCAATGCAATGTTATTTACCGCTGAAGGTATTTTGAATATGCGTAATGCAAAATGGGCAGATGATTTTTCTCCTGTAGACCCTATGGGGCACTGTTTGGCCGACACGCAATATTCACGCGCTTATCTGCATCACCTTTTCAAGGCCAAAGAACTTCTGGCCATGCAAATAGCCAGCATACATAATCTGGCATTTTATCTGTGGCTGGTAAAAGAGGCACGCACACATATTTTAGCTGATGACTTTTCCGAATGGAAAGTTGAAATGGTGGAAAAATTATCCAGAAGACTTTGATAAAGGCTTTTATGAAAAGAATATGGTTGCATATAAAGGACTGGTATCAATCTATCAGACGACTTTTAATTAAAGGTAAGGAATTGCTTACCCTTAAACGCATTGACAGGTATATCATTAAGAAATTTCTGTCTACTTACATCTTTCTGATTGCGATTGTTATCTTAATAGCCATTATCTTTGACTATAATGAGAAAATAGATAAATTTACACAGAGTCATGTCTCTTTTGAGAGGATTATATTCGATTATTATCTAAATTTCATTCCCTATTTCTCAAACTTATTCAGTCCGTTATTTGTTTTTATTGCGGTTATTTTCTTTACGTCAAAATTGGCTGGAAATTCTGAAATAATAGCAATGAAATCCACAGGAATGAGTTTCCGGCGCTTATTGCGCCCTTACATGATAGCTGCAGGCCTTATCGCTATTACAACATTCCTTTTAGGAGCTTATGTCATACCTCGCGGGAACGTGCAACGAGTGGAATTTGATAATACTTATATAAAGAAGAAAAAATCCACTATTGCAGAAAATGTACAGATGCAAGTTGATACGGGAGTAGTAGCATATATCACCCATTTTGACAATGAATCCAAAAGCGGTTATGGCTTTTCTTTAGATAAATTTATAGATAAGAAACTGATATCGCATCTGACAGCACAAAACATACAATACGATACGTTGTCGGACCGCCGTTACAGTTGGACGCTCCGTATGTATCGTATTCGCACTCTCAAAGGCATGCGTGAAACTATTACAAGTGGAGAGAAATTAGATACAATTGTCATGATGGAACCCTCAGACTTCTTTTATGTAAAAAATCAGCAAGAAACAATAACGCTGCCACAATTGAATGAATTTATTCATAAACAAAAACTCAGAGGAGCTCCTAACATCAGCACCTTTGAAGTTGAGTATCATAAGCGTTTTGCTATGCCGTTTGCTGCGTTTATCCTAACAATTATCGGTGTATCACTTTCAAGCCAAAAACGTAAAGGCGGCATGGGATTCTCACTGGGCATCGGTTTAGCTCTAAGTTTTGGATATATTCTATTTCAAACCATTTCTGCAACATTTGCCACTAATGCAGGATTTCCGGCTATGCTTGCAGTTTGGATTCCCAATATTGTATTTGCCATTATTGCTTATATTCTTTATCAACGAACACCGGAATAATATTAAAAAAATCCGGAAAAAGTTTTTTTGAAAAGAGCCTTTAATATATAATTCCCCAATTAATATGCTTTTTAATGATTTAGACCTCAACGAAGATTTGTTAGACGCTTTGTACGACATGCGTTTCGAAGAGTGTACCCCCATACAGGAACAATGTATCCCCCATATTCTTGAAAACCGTGACCTCATTGGCATAGCACAGACCGGTACAGGAAAAACCGCCGCCTATTTACTTCCATTGTTAACACTTTTATGCCGTGAACCGCATCCTAAAGATTCTGTAAACTGTTTAGTTATGGCTCCAACACGAGAACTGGCACGCCAAATAGACCAGGCCTTACAAGGATTTGGGTATTATATGGACATTAACGGTGTTGCTGTTTATGGCGGAAATGACGGCGCACGTTACGAACAGGAAAGGCGCAGTCTGAGCGCTGGTGCAGACATTGTCATTGCCACTCCTGGACGTTTAATCACACATCTGCAATTAGGAACATTAGACTTAAGCCGTACAACCCACTTAGTTCTGGATGAGGCAGACCGAATGCTGGATATGGGGTTTAGCGAGGACATTATGAAAATAGTAGAAAACTTACCCCCAAAGCGACAAACTATATTGTTCTCAGCTACGATGCCACCAAAAATTGCAGAATTGGCACGTCAGATTATGCATGATCCAGTAGAAGTTAGTATTGCTGTATCAAAACCAGCAGAAAAGATAGATCAAAGTGTTTATATCTGTAAAGAAGGGGATAAGACAGCCATCATCAAACATTTATTTAAAGAAAAAGCTCCAGAAAGAGTAATTCTTTTTGCTTCTTCAAAACAGAAAGTAAAAGATTTGAATATCTCCCTACAACGTGCCGGTTATAATGTAGCTGCTATGCATTCCGATTTAGAACAGAAGCAACGGGATGAAGTAATGCTTGATTTTAAAGCCCGCCGCATTGACATTTTGGTGGCAACCGATATCGTGGCACGTGGCATTGACATTGATGACATCACTTTGGTCATAAATTATGATGCACCACACGACGCAGAAGATTATGTACACAGAATAGGCCGCACAGCCCGTGCCGGTCGAGAAGGCCGTGCCATAACTCTTGTTGGTGAACATGACCGGACGGCTCTCGCTTCTATCGAAAATCTGTTGAATGAAAAGGTACCAAGAGCTGCATTGCCTGAAGGTATGTCCGCACCTGTTTCCGACAGTATGACAAGAAGAAAGAAAAATGGAACACGAAAACATTCGCATCCTAATAAACATTATAACAATCATCGTAACGGCCACAATCATACCACTTCGAAATCGACAAAAACAAACTCGCGTGGTAAAAAGGGACATCCTCAACAAGGAAAAGATACGCCCTAAACAATTTCCTCTAATGACAATATTAAAATTCCTCAAACGTGATACTGTTCTCAGCATCACGTTTTTTAATAAGGTGTAATCAAACTTTTAATCACTTTGCGGTACCAATGATGAATTCATTTTCACAAATAAATCCGCCTCTTCCAATATAAAAAAACAGGTTGCTCCGACTTTTAAACTGGAGCAACCTGTCTGTAACTTTCTATCCTTTCTTACTTTCTACTTTGAAAGCTAAGGGGATTTCTTATATTCATTCTATTCCCATCGAAACTTTCAGATTTGTAATCTTACTCTTGAAATTTCCGGCCTTACAAAGAGGGAACACCAATGTACGCTGATAATTCATCTTAGCGCTAGGCACATAGGTTTCAGTCTTCCAAATTTCTCCCTCTTCAAACTGATAGTTTGTACGGTCTGTAGGTTTCACAACATGAATGGTTTGAGGACCAAGTTCCTCTTTCTTATTACCATTTATCAAAAGACGGGTCATTTTATTATTACCCTGAATGGTAATAGTAACTTCCTCTCCAACAGGAATGCGATAGTTAAACGTGTTAAGATAACCATCGCGTGAAAAGCCTAGTTTACCGTTGCGTGGGTCAGACAGATAGAATACAGCATTTTTAGAACGGAAAAGTTCAGTGCCCTTAGCTTCAGTTTCTCCCTTGACAGTAAATGAAACTGTGTAGTCATAACCAACTTCTTCTACAGGAAGTGTGACTCCAGCCTTTACTTCAGCCATTTCAAACGGAGTTTTAAGTTTACCAGCCTCATTTACAGCAGGAGCTTCACTTAAAAGGTGACGTTGTTGATTGAACTCGTCATAAGGCAACTGAGTTTTTTTGCCAGTCCAACATTTCACGGCCAATGTCTGTAAAGCCGGATAAACCCTATCGTGAATATCCTTTACAGAAATACCGTTGCCGGCATGGTCGTTCCACACTGCAAACATTCCGCCAAGTATGGCCGGATCGTTTTCTTCAAATTTCTGATTGCCAATGGTAGCTGGCGTCCAGTTATTATAAAGATGCTGGCAGTTCAAATAATCATAATAATAGCCGGCCGCAGGGACTATATAAACCAATCCGTCAGGAATACTTACAAGCTGATAGCCTTGTTCTTTCATATCTTTAGGATTGGCAAAACCGTTATACCAGCAACTCATAATCACATCTTTCGACTTAACTGGAGTTTCTCCTTTGGCATGTGTCAAAGCTCCCCACACCATGGCTTGTTTACCATATTTTTCAACAAACTTGATATAGTGATCGGTAAATGCGCGAAATTTCTCAACAACGTCTTTCTTCGCATTAGAATATTCATCGGTGCCGATATGGACACGCTTGCCGCGGAACACAGGTTCTTTGCCTTCGAGATATTCTTTAAAAAGACCGTCTACAAATTCATAAGTCTCAGGCTTAAACAGGTCGAGATGGTCCATTCCATAATCTTTTGAGGCTATTTCCGGCTTATAGTGAGTAAATGCCAAAGAATGTGCCGGAACATCTATCTCTGGAATGATTTCCACACTGTTCTCTTCTGCCAATTTCTGTAATTCTATAAATTCTTTTTTAGAATACGAACCATCCTTAGCAGTCAACCCCGGATAAGTGTCACTCTCCAATCTGAAGGCTGCTTGGGTCTTATTCCAATCATTACCAAAGAACTGCCGGAAGCCGTTGTCATTGAGATGTACCTGTAGAGTATTCATCTTATAGTACCCCATCATCTTGACCAGACTGCGCAGATAGTCCATAGGAATAAATTTACGTCCGCAATCAATCATAAAACCACGCATCGCATATTGTGGTATGTCGGTAGATGAACCACAAGGAATGACATGAGTGGCTGATTGTTCGGACAACTGTAGTAAAGTACGGGTCCCCCAATAAAGGCCTTGAACTGTGGCTGCTGAAATCTGTGCCGTTTCACCGATATTCATGATATAGCCCTCTTGTCCCAGTTCCTTATTTTTTTTCAAAGTCAGCACGAAGTCACCTTTTTGAGCCTTTCCTTTACCCACTATAAGTTTCTTACCCGTTAAAGCTTCATAATCGGCCACAAAAATATCTGCTGTTTTCAGCAAATCCTTGGAGGAACCGGAAAGAATTACACGTCCGGATGGCATGAACTTTCCTTCAGCTCCGACCCAATTAGTCAGTTCCGGAACAACAAAAGGCTTGGGGTTAATCTCTGCAAACGCACTACACACCATAACCATGCCGCAAAACATAGTTGCCGCAACGCGTTTAAACGAAAAAGAAATTTTCTTCATGATAATTGATTATATTTATTTGATTGAGGTTGATAGTGCAAAGATAGGTATTTTATTTTTATCCCTTACAACAATTGATGGTAAACCCACCACCAACAGCCAAACAAAGACACATTGAATAAAACATCTGTATTGCAACCCAACAACCGGCTCTACAGAAGCAAACTGTTATATTCAAGAATTTCTTCTCTCTATTCATTCAAAAGAAACATTATAATGCCAGAGTATTTTCCCAATTGCTTGTCATTAAAACCTCATTTCAACTTTAACATATTTAACTTTTAATTACATTTAACGGGACGTTTTTTGATGTTCCATCTTTAAAAATAAAAAAAGCCGTATTGGATTTTCAACACGAATACTTGGATTTTAAATTGCAATACGGGGATTTATTATGAAAACATGCAGAAAAAAAACTGTTCTTATTGCTGATAAACACGCAAAAAGCGAAGCATTTCTAAAGAATGCTCCGCTCCGCTGTTACAAAGATAATGAATTATTCCATCAAATGCAAGAAATGTTAAAAAGTGAACTGTAATTAAATCCACAAAAGTTTATCTGAATATTTATTCACTATTAAATAAATGTCGCATAATTCATTTTTTCAGATTTAATCGCTATCTTTGTAATCGCAAAGCAAATTGCAGAAAAGAGCAAAACGACAATCCCCTTAAATGAATTAGGTACAATAGGAATCATTCGCTGTACATTCTTTTCATTACATGTTGTAATGCTCTTGAAAACTTTTAAACTCAAATGATTTTATGACAGATATCAAGGCTAAATTTGACCACTTCAACATCAATGTTACAGACTTGCAAAAAAGCATCACGTTCTATAGAGAAGCGTTAGGATTAATCCCTTGTGGTGAAATAAATGGCCCTGAAGGAGCCTTTAAAATAGTATATCTGGCCAATGAAAGCTCTGCTTTTAAATTGGAACTGACATGGTTACGCGACCATCCTCAGAAATACGATTTGGGAGAATGCGAATTTCACCTTTGCCTGCGTGTACCGGGTGACTACGCTGCCACACGTGCCTTTCACAAAGCAATGGGATGTGTTTGTTATGAAAACAATGACATGGGACTTTATTTTATTTCCGATCCTGATGGATATTGGATTGAAATTCTACCTATGGAATAAATCTTCAGACTTTTTAAAACGGTATTTGCCGGAGATATAATATTTTATAATAAACGACAAAAGCAAGATATAATCATGAACAACGAAGAACTCATTAAACAATGCGAGGCGGTGGCCGGGGAATGGATGACCAGCCCGCTCTACGATGAAGCAACTAAAACAGCAGTCAAGGCAATGGTGGAAAGTGCAGACAAAACACCGCTCATAGATGCTTTTTACCGCACACTCGAATTTGGAACAGGCGGTTTACGGGGTATCATGGGGCCTGGCACAAACCGCATGAATATCTACACCGTAGGTGCTGCCACACAAGGTTTGGCCAATTATCTGAATAAATGTTTTGCAGGACGCGATGAAATTTCAGTAGTCGTAGGTCACGATTGCCGTAATAACTCACGCCTTTTCGCAGAAACTTCTGCGGCTATTTTCTCTGCCAACGGTATCAAAGTATATCTTTTCAATGATATGCGTCCGACACCGGAAATGTCCTTTGCCATCCGGCATTTAGGTTGCCAAAGCGGTATTAATATCACTGCCAGCCATAATCCCAAAGAGTACAACGGCTACAAGGCTTATTGGGACGACGGTGCACAGGTTTTGGCTCCTCATGACAAAGGCATTATTGACGAAGTCAACAAGGTAAAGGTAGAGGACATCAAATTCAAAGGCAATGACGCGCTTATTGAAATAGTAGGTGAGGACATTGATAAAATCTACTTGGAAAAAGTTCATGAACTTTCCATTGATCCTGCTTGTATCGCACGGCAAAAAGATTTGAAAATTGTGTACACACCGCTTCATGGTACCGGAATGACACTTATTCCCGCCTCATTAAAATTATGGGGGTTCGAAAATGTGCACACCGTGCCTGAACAAATGGTTAAGAGCGGCGATTTCCCCACAGTAATCAGCCCTAATCCGGAAAACGGTGAGGCTTTGACAATGGCCCTGAACTTGGCGAAAAAGATAGATGCAGATATTGTAATGGCAAGTGACCCTGATGCTGACCGCGTAGGCATGGCATGCAAGAACAACAAGGGTGAATGGGTATTAGTAGACGGCAATCAAACTTGCATGATTTTCCTCTATTATATCATTAAGAACCGTCAGGCACAAGGCCAGATGAAAGGAGATGAGTTCATTGTAAAAACCATTGTAACCACAGAACTTATCCGGGAAATTGCCAAGAAATACAATGTTGAAATGATGGACTGCTACACAGGCTTTAAGTGGATTGCCCGCGAAATACGCCTTAACGAAGGCCATAAGCAGTACATTGGCGGTGGAGAGGAAAGCTATGGATTTATGGCTGAAGATTTTGTCCGCGACAAGGATGCAGTATCTGCCTGTTCTTTATTGGCAGAAATCTGTGCATGGGCGAAAGATCAGGGTAAGACGCTCTTTGACGTATTGATGGATATTTACGTTGAATTCGGCTTCTCGCTCAATAAAACTATCAATGTGGTGAAACCAGGTAAAACCGGTGCCGATGAAATAAAGGCCATGATGACAGGTTTCCGCGAAAACCGTCCGACCCAAATAGCTGGTTCTCCTGTAATCTGTACAAAAGATTACGCCACTCTCAAGCAATATAATGCAGAAGGAATGGCTACAGAACTTGATATGCCCGAAACTAGCAATGTATTACAATGGTATACAACAGATGGAACCAAAGTCAGCGTGCGTCCCTCCGGCACAGAACCGAAAATCAAATTTTACATTGAAGTTATGGGCGAGATGGGATGTCCGAAATGTTATGATGCCGCTCGTGAAGAAGCAGAGAAAAAGATAGAGGCAGTAATAAAGACTCTAGGTCTCTGACAAATCATTAGAATAGACAATAGAACGGGGCGCATTCCTTTTAAATTACTTAATTGTATGTTGCCCCGTTTTTATTATTCCAAACAAATAATGTAGATTTCAACGTATCTCGGAACATCGTATAACATAAGAATATGGCTGCTTATTGGTTCTTGTTTCATCAAGGAAATATACTTCTGACAGATAAAGGGACAATACCTTTGTCAAAGGAAATACCATTTCCAAACATAGAAGAGAGTAATATTTTTCATTTGCCAGATGTTGAAGAACGGTCTTGTTATGCGGCAACACTTGAGACACCAATAACGGAATCTTGTTATAAAATGATACCGCTCAGAGCATCTTTTGAGATGCTTCCCTCAATCTTATATAGAATGGCTGCTAAGTCCTATGAGCTTCTTTATTGGAATGCTAACACAAATTATTGTGGCGCATGTGGAGCTTTAATGAAACGGCATACAGAAATCTCAAAAATTTGTTCTTGTTGCGGTAAAGAAATATGGCCATCAGCGAGTGCTGCAATTATCGTGGCTATCACCCGAGGACATGAAATATTACTGGTACAAAGTAAAAAATTCAGAGGAAATTATTTTGGACTGGTTGCTGGTTTTGTAGAAACAGGAGAAACACTAGAAGAGTGCGTTCACCGTGAAGTTATGGAAGAAACTGGCATCACAATAAAAAAACTGAAATATTTTTCGAGTCAGGCTTGGCCTTATCCTTTTAATATCATGATAGGCTTCACTGCTGAGTATGCACATGGAGACCTACAACTCCAACGGTCCGAACTCAATGCAGGAGGTTGGTATAAACTTAACAACTTACCGGAAATCCCAGAAAAAGTCAGTTTGGCCCGCCAATTAATTGATGCAGTTAAGAATGATATTTGTCACCAATAAAACATCCATCCTATGAATAGTTTCACGCCTGCCGAGCGGCTTGAAACGCTCGCTATTTTATTAAAAATCTATCGTGACGAAAGTTTAAAACCGGTTGTTGCCGACGCACATTTGGTTCGGGACCTTTTGAAAAAACTTTTGCAAAACGGCGCTGTGCTGAGAAATGATTTTGGACTGAATAAAATAGTCATAGCTTTAGAATCTGTTTATCTAGCCACTCAGGAAATAGGACTCAGAGGCTTTGCCTTTTACCCTTATATCATCTATTCTCTCATACAGAACAAACAACATCTTAATTGTATTTACGAGGATTGCAGCGTAGAAATCCGCAAAACTCTTGAAGTTCTTTTGCGGGTCTCACAATTAGAAGCAAAGGAGGAAGCGATGCGTACAGACAACTTCCGCAATCTATTTGTATCGCAAGCAGGAGATATGCGCATAGTTCTACTATTGATTGCGCAATCAGTAGTTCTGATGCGCCGAATAAAAGACACTCCCAATATTGAAGCACAACGAAGACTTTCTGTTAAAGCCGCCAGCCTATACGCCCCATTGGCTCATAAACTGGGCTTGTATAAGTTAAAAAGCGAGCTGGAAGATTTATCCCTCAAATATCTAGAACACGATGCTTATTATCATATTAAAGCAGAATTAAATGCCACCAAAAGAGTACGTGATGCCTATATCGAACGTTTTATCACACCTATTCGGAAAATGCTCGACAATGAAGGCTTACGGTATCAAATGAAAGGACGTACCAAAAGCATTCACTCTATTTGGCAGAAAATGCAAAAGCAGCAATGCACGTTCAAAGGAGTTTATGATTTATTTGCCATCCGCATTATTCTTGATACACCGATCAATAAAGAAAAAGAACAATGCTGGAAAGTATTCTCTTTAATAACCAATCAATACGACTCTAATTTAAAGCGTCTGCGCGACTGGCTTACTGTTCCCAAAAGTAATGGTTACGAAAGTCTTCATGTCACAGTTAAGGGTCCTGAAGAGAAATGGGTAGAAGTACAGATTCGTACTAAACGTATGGACGAAGTGGCCGAACATGGTTTGGCAGCCCATTGGCGTTACAAAGGATTAAAAAGCAGTACTGGTGGAATTGACGCATGGCTATCGGATATCCGCAGTGCTTTAGAAACAGGCAACGACAACTTGCTCACTGAAAGTTTATCTGAGAAGACCGAAAAAAAAGAAGTATACGTGTTTACTCCTAAAGGAGATCTCTATCGACTACCTCACAAAGCTACAATTCTTGATTTTGCTTATTACATTCATTCAGGTATTGGAAATAAATGTGTAGGTGGCCGAATTAACGGCCGCAATGTTCCTATCAGACATCAATTGGAAAGTGGAGAAACGGTAGAAATCATCACTTCCGGAACACAAACGCCCAAAATGGAATGGGTAAACATTGTTGTTTCCAACCACGCAAAATCCAAAATACGAACGGCGGTACGTGATTTGCAAGCCCGTGAAGGAGCTTTGGCACGTGAACTGCTTGAACGTAAACTAAGAAACAGGAAAATAGAATGGGACGAAAGTGTTATCAATCAGTTGATAAAAAAAACAGGATTCAAAGAATCTTTTGAATTTTACAAAGTCTTATCTGAGGGTAAATTAGACATAAATTCACTCATTGAACGCTATCAAGAACTAAGTAAACGAGAAGCAGGACAAATAGAACGTGCTGTAACTCGAAGTGCCGATGAATTTATCATGCCCCCAGAGCAAGATCTGCATCGGCAGGGTGGGGAAGATGTTTTAGTTATTGATCATAATTTGAAAGGCTTGGATTTTCAAATGGCTCATTGCTGTAATCCTGTTTATGGTGATGAAGTTTTTGGATTCATAACTGTTGGAGGAGGCATAAAAATACATCGCACAAATTGTCCCAATGCCCCTGCTCTCCGTAATCGTTTCGGATACCGCATAGTCCCCGCACGTTGGGCTGGAAAAGGAAGTGGCAAATATCCAATTACCCTACATGTTATCGGCGTTGATGACTTAGGAGTTGTCAATAATATAACTTCCATTATAGCTAAAGAAGAAAATATTATGTTGCGCAGCATCAACATAGATTCAAATGATGGGCTTTTTTCCGGAATACTGACAGTTTTGCTGGATGATGTGCAAATGCTGAAAAATCTGCTGAGAAAAATCAGAGGTATACGCGGAGTGAAGGCTGTTTCCCGAACATAAACCTGATTTCCGTTCTAAATACATATAAATTTACATACCATATATTTATAACTATGGCAACAATTGACGACAAGAAAATTATTTTTTCCATGGTTGGCCTTTCCAAAACAATACGCCAAACCAACAAACAAGTATTGAAAGACATCTATTTATCCTTTTTTTATGGTGCCAAAATAGGCATTATAGGACTTAACGGATCTGGTAAATCCACTTTAATGAAAATCATAGCCGGATTAGACAGCGACTATCAGGGAGAGGTTGTTTTCTCCCCAGGATATACTGTTGGCTATTTACCACAAGACCCACCATTGGATGATGAGAAAAAAGTGATAGATATCGTCCGCGAAGGCGTACAGACACTAGTCGATGCTTTAACAGAATACGAAGAAATCAATCAGAAATTCGGATTACCTGAGTATTATGAAAATGAGGACAAAATGAATCAGCTTTTTGTCCGACAGGGAGAATTACAAGATCTGCTTGACGCTTCAGACGCATGGAACCTTGACAGCCGGCTGGAACGTGCGATGGCAGCTTTACGCTTACCGCCTGCCGATGCCTTGGCCAAACATCTTTCTGGTGGTGAGCGCCGCCGTGTGGCACTATGCCGTTTACTGTTACAGAAGCCCGATGTCTTGTTATTGGATGAACCGACAAACCACCTTGACGCAGAAAGCATTGACTGGCTGGAACAGCACCTCAATCAATATGAAGGAACTGTTATTGCTGTAACACATGACCGCTATTTTCTGGACGATGTTGCCGGCTGGATTCTGGAGCTTGACCGTGGGGAAGGTATTCCATGGAAAGGCAATTATTCCTCATGGCTGGAGCAGAAAACCAAGCGCATGGAGATGGAAGAAAAAGTGGCCAGCAAACGCCGTCGCACACTCGAGCGCGAATTGGAATGGGTGCGTATGGCCCCAAAAGCGCGGCAAGCAAAAGGAAAAGCACGTCTTAATTCATACGAGCGCATGCTTGGAGAAGACCAAAAGGAAATGGAGCAGAAACTCGAAATCATTATACCCAATGGTCCGCGTCTAGGACATAAAGTCATAGAAGCACAGCACGTAAGCAAGTCCTATGGAGATAAGCTTTTATTTTCGGATTTGAACTTTATGCTACCTCAAGGCGGTATTATCGGCGTCATTGGGCCTAACGGTGCCGGAAAAACAACGTTATTCCGGTTAATCATGGGATTGGAAACTCCTGATGGAGGAACCTTTGAAGTTGGTGAAACCGTTAAACTGGCTTATGTGGACCAACAGCATCAGGATATTATTCCAGAAAAATCGGTCTATGAAGTTGTCAGTGGCGGCAACGAATTGCTACGCATGGGAGGCCGCGATGTAAACGCACGCGCTTATTTGAGTAAATTTAATTTTTCCGGAGCTGATCAGGAGAAAAAATGCGGTGTACTTTCAGGAGGTGAGCGGAATCGCCTCCATCTGGCTCTAGCTTTAAAAGAAGAAGGTAATGTCCTTTTACTGGACGAACCTACCAATGACATTGATGTCAATACGCTGCGTGCTCTTGAGGAAGGTCTGGAATCCTTTGCCGGTTGTGCCGTTGTTATCAGCCATGACCGTTGGTTCCTTGATCGTATCTGTACGCATATTCTGGCTTTTGAAGGCGATGGTAACGTTTTCTTCTTCGAAGGCTCCTACAGCGAATATGAGAGCAATAAGGCCAAACGTCTTGGTATTGAAGAGCCTAAACGTTTGCGCTACAGAAAATTGGATGATTAAAATCCCATCTGCCGCATGCTAGATACGTACCAAACCATCGCCTCTTCGGGAGAAGCTTGCCACACCGAAAAGCGCAGTCGTTTTTTAGCCTTTGCCCATCATGTGACAACCGTGGATGAGGCAAAGGCCATTATTGCGTCTTATCGGAAAAAGTATTTCGATGCCCGACACGTCTGTTACGCTTATACTCTCGGATATGATAGCTCCATCACACGCCAAAATGATGATGGCGAGCCATCAGGCAGTGCAGGCAAACCTATTGGCGGACAATTACGCTCAGCCAACGTTACCAATGCCATCGTATTGGTAGTCCGTTATTTCGGAGGAGTAAAACTAGGAACAGGAGGTTTGGCAGTAGCTTACAAAACGGCAGCAGCCGAAGCATTGGCTTCAGCTATTATCGAAGAGAGAATTATCATGAAACACTTCATAATAAGCGCTCCCTATGCTGAGGCCGATATTGCCATGCGCTATGTACGAGACACTGGGGCACAAATTTCAAGACGTGCATACACCGCCACTGATGTCATACTTAACATTTCGGTACGGCTGAGTGACGAAAACATTCTACGCAGTCGATTGACCAACATATTATCCCTTCGTTTTATAGATAAAGATTCACCGGCATAACATGAATTTTAGTATTATAACTCCTCAATCAAGCTGCTGGCATGAAGTAGTCCAACTTTACACCTCCTCCTTTCCCTATGAGGAACGTCGCGAAATTGAAAACTGGCAAACCTTAGCCAACACTATTTCAGACTTTCACATTCTGGCACTGTTGAATAATGATGATTTATTAGGATTTATCAGTTATTGGGATTTAGAAGGTTTCGTGTATGTAGAGCATTTTGCCATCAGTACCACTCATCGCAACCAAGGCTTAGGTACTGAGATTTTTAAGCAATTGCAGGAAAAAGTATGCTATCGTCCTATTGTGCTTGAAGTAGAACCGCCTGAAACTTCGACTGCACGCCGTCGAATCGCTTTTTATGAACGTTTGGGATTGTCATTATCAACATTTCCTTACTTACAACCCCCATACCGCAAAGGTGACAACTGGTTTCCTTTATGTCTCATGACAACTGATGCCAACCATCTTAAATCCCAAATAAAAGCAATAGAGAGAAGTATTCATAAACGAGTTTACGGAGTCAACTAAAGGACTTTGATTTTTAACACTATTTGCTTTTGGCAGAAAAATGTCGTATATTTGCAGAGCTAAAGCAGGCAGTTCATGAAGAACTGCCTGCTTTAGCTATATATTCAGGTATTTTCCGGACAAAAAGAACCTGAATTAAAGTATAAAAAAGCCGTATTGCTGTAAAAAATCCAAGTAACCTTTTTCAAATTATCTTTATTTCCGAATGATAGAGCGCTATTTTATGGCATAAAAACCATCCCGAAATGTAACTGAACGTTAAATATGTTAATTTTCAAAACGTAAAAATATTCATCTCCAGCTATTTTTTTCAGCAAGCCTCTTACTATCTGAGGATTTTCGTATCTTTGCATTTAAAAATCCCATTTGGAAACAATGCCATTCAAAATGGCATAAACCATCCTCCTTATGCGGAAAATCCGCAAACAGACCATATCTCGTCCACATGTCATCCACTGTGACGATTCACTAAACTTACAGAAACAACTTATCATGAATAATAAATCATTAACACCTGAATTGCTTGAAATTATTGAGGCAAGCCGCAGGGAAGCACACCGTTTGGGGCGTGCAGAAGTCCGTTCCGGATGTCTACTGCTCGGATTACTCTCAAAAGACAATCGCGCCTGTGACATTCTGAATAAGTTGGGAGTATCACACCCTGAAGCGTCAACACGTATCGCAGAATATACAACTGATGAGAATCTGGCAGCAGCCGGTTACGACAGTGCCATGACTGCTGATGAGCCAGGCCTGTCCAAAGAATGCCAGCGTCTATTGCGCATTGCCGCACTCGAAGCCCGGCGTCTAGGTGCAGAGGTTGCCTCTTCTGAACATTTACTACTTGGCATGTTACACGACAACGAAAATAAAGCCGGCCGTTTTCTTCACGACAATGGCGTCACATACCGCCATATACTGGAAGCGCTCAATATCCGCCCCAGTGTACGGTCGGGATTCGGCTTAGCCGATGAAGAGCCTCTTCCGCCAGGTAGTGGAAAAAGCATGTCCGGCCCTTCCAGTTCAATCGGTTCGAAACACAATGAACGTGAAAGCAATACTCCTGTCATTGACAACTTTGGCGTAGACTTGACACGTAAAGCAGAAGAAGGCATACTTGACCCTGTTGTTGGACGTGAAACAGAAACTTTGCGTATGGCGCAAATTATGTGCCGCCGTAAAAAAAACAATCCCATACTGATAGGACAGCCAGGAGTAGGGAAAAGCGCTGTGGTGGAAGGATTGGCCCAAATGATTGTCAGCAGGAAAGCCCCACATGCACTTTTAGGCAAACGGATTGTAGCACTTGATATGGCGACAGTTGTAGCCGGCACACAATTCCGGGGACAGTTTGAAGAGCGCCTGAGAAAACTCATTGAAGAACTCAAAGTGCATCCGGAAATAGTCCTTTTCATCGATGAAATACACACAATCATTGGTGCTGGTTCTGCGGCAGGAACATTGGATGCAGCCAATATACTGAAACCGGCATTGGCACGCGGAGAAGTGCAATGTATCGGTGCCACCACTATTGATGAATACCGTAAGACTATCGAAAAAGACGGAGCCTTAGAACGGCGTTTCCAAAAAGTTATGCTTGAGCCGTCAAGCATGGAGGAAACACGTTGTATTTTAGAAAACTTGAAAAGCCGATACGAAGAGCACCATTCCGTTAAATACACAAAAGAAGCGCTTGACGCATGTGTGGCTCTCACCACACGCTATGTGACAGACCGCTGTTTGCCAGACAAAGCAATCGATGCAATGGATGAAGCTGGCAGCCGCGTACATTTGTCTTCTGTATCCGTTCCCAAAAGCATTACTGAAAAGGAAAAGGAAATCAGCGCCCTCAAAGTCCATAAGACAGAAGCAGCTCAACAACAAAACTATGAGTTGGCTGCCAAACTGCGCGACATCATTGCAGAAAAGCAAACAGAACTTGAAGAAATGAACAAGGCATGGCTGGCTTCTCTCAACGTTGATTGTGGAACCGTTGATACCGATCAGGTTGCAGAAGTTGTTGCCATGATGAGCGGTGTACCTGCTGGTCGCATAGCCCAAAATGAAAATGACCGTTTACGCGGCATGAAGGATGCATTGAAATCCCGCGTTATCGCGCAAGACGAAGCTATAGACAAACTAGTACGTGCCATAACAATGAGCCGTTTGGGAATGAAAGGCGATGACCGTCCCATCGGTACATTTATGTTTGTCGGCTCCACCGGTGTGGGTAAGACACATCTGGTAAAATGTTTGGCAGAACACATGTTTGGTCGCAAAGATGCATTAATACGCATTGACATGAGTGAATATGGAGAGAAATACAATACGAGTCGTCTCGTTGGCGCCCCACCGGGATATGTTGGTTATGAAGAGGGCGGACAACTTACGGAACGTGTACGACGCCACCCTTATTCTGTCATTCTGCTTGATGAAATTGAAAAAGCCCATCAAGATGTATTCAATACATTGCTACAAGTGATGGACGAAGGTCGCATGACTGATGGAAACGGTACAACGGTAGATTTTCGTAATACTGTTATTATCATGACATCCAACAGCGGTACACGTCAATTAGATGAATTTGGAAGCGGTATTGGATTTACAGCCAGCGATTTATCATCAAATAAAGCCGATGGAATTATATCTAAAGCTCTGAAACGCCAATTTGCTCCAGAATTTTTAAACCGTTTGGACGACATAATAATGTTTCATTCTTTGACAAAAGATGATGCCTCCCAAATTGCAAAGATAGAATTGGACAGCCTTGTTCTGAGAATGGAAAAGATAGGCTATACATTACATTTGACACCTGAAATCATTCAATTTATAGTAGATCACGGTTTCGACCCACAATACGGTGCCCGGTCGCTGAAACGTGCAATCAAGAATCATATTGAAGACATCATCTGCGAAGCAATAATGGATGGTAAAATAAAGAATAACAGAATAATATTTGAACAAACTAAAGAAAAACTTCAAATAATTCAAGAATAATAAGTACCAACTAACTTTTCATTGATTTGCGTTAATATCATTACTTTAAAATGATATTCAGCAGAATAAAAGACGATCAATAAAGAATAAAATATGAAATACATAAAAACCGACATATCAGATGTTTGGATAATAGAACCTGAAGTTTTTGAAGACAAACGAGGCTATTTTATGGAAACATGGCGTGAAGAAGATTTCAACAAGCATATAGGACATAATGTGCATTTCGTACAGGATAACCAATCCATGTCTTCACGCGGTGTATTGCGTGGCTTACACTATCAGAAAGGAGAAGCTTCACAAGCTAAATTAGTAAGAGTTTTAGAAGGAACTGTTGTCGATGTGGCAGTCGACCTTCGTAAAAAATCTCCAACGTTTGGTCAACATGTAATGGTGGAACTAAGCGCTGATAATAAACGCCAATTGTTTATTCCTCGCGGCTTTGCCCACGGTTTTCAAGTAATCAGTGAAACAGCTGTCTTTACATATAAAGTAGACAATCGCTATGCTCCTGAAAAGGAATGCTCCATTCGCTATGATGATCCGTCCCTTGCAATAACATGGCCCATCGAAAATCTTGATGAAATCAAACTGTCCGAAAAAGATTTGCAAAAAGCCCTCTCTTTTGAAGTTGCTGAAAAATTTTAATTATCACACATCCTTCAGCGCTTCTCCAAACATTATTAATGATAAAAATATAAGATTTTGAAGCACATACGTAACTTTTGTATTATCGCACACATCGATCATGGAAAAAGCACTTTGGCCGATCGTCTGTTAGAACGAACCCAAACGATTCAGGTGACCAATGGCCAAATGCTCGATGATATGGATCTCGAACGTGAGCGCGGCATCACAATCAAAAGCCATGCCATACAAATGGAATACCAATGCGATGGAGAAACTTTTGTTCTTAACTTAATTGATACGCCGGGACATGTGGATTTTGCTTATGAAGTATCACGAAGTATCGCTGCTTGTGAAGGATGTATTCTGGTCGTAGACTCTACACAAGGCGTACAAGCACAAACTATTTCAAATTTGTACATGGCCATTGAACACGATTTGGAAATCATTCCTGTGCTCAACAAATGTGATATGGTCAACTCCATGCCGGAAGAAGTCGAAGACGAAATAATAGAATTGTTAGGATGCAAACGCGAAGAAATTATCCGCGCTTCAGGCCGGACGGGACAGGGCGTAGATGATATTTTAAGAGCGGTCGTGAATCGCATTCCCGCACCTGTAGGAGATGAAAACGCCCCTTTGCAAGCTCTGATTTTTGATTCTGTCTTCAACCCGTTCCGTGGCATTATCGCTTATTATAAAATAGTCAATGGAAATATAAGCCAAGGAGATGATGTTCTCTTCGTTAACACTCAGAAAAAATATGAGGCAGACGAAGTTGGAGTGCTTAAAATGGAACTTTCCCCACGAAAAACACTTCACTGTGGTGATGTTGGCTATATCGTCAGTGGTATTAAAACTGCAACAGAAGTAAAGGTCGGGGACACCATTACTAAATTATCCCAACCTTGTGAAAAAGCGATTGAAGGTTTTGAAGAAGTAAAACCTATGGTCTTTGCCGGTGTGTATCCTATAGAAACAGAAGATTTTGAACAACTCCGAGCCAGTTTGGAAAAATTACAGCTAAACGATGCCTCACTGAGTTTCCAACCAGAATCTTCCGTTGCTTTGGGATTTGGCTTCCGTTGCGGTTTTTTAGGATTATTGCATATGGAAATTGTTCAGGAACGTCTCGACCGTGAATTTAATATGAATGTGATAACAACTGTTCCAAACGTAAATTATCACATTTATGACAAGCATGGCGAAATGAAAGAGGTACACAATCCGGCTGGTATGCCTGACGCAACGGAGATAGAACGTATTGAAGAACCTTATATCCGTGCTTCAATCATCACAAAAACCGATTATATCGGCAATATTATGAATCTGTGCTTAGGAAAGCGAGGTGAATTAATCAAACAAGAATATGTATCAGGAGATCGTGTGGAATTATATTATGACATGCCATTGGCCGAAATCGTCATTGATTTCTATGACAAACTAAAATCTATATCAAAAGGTTATGCTTCATTTGACTATCATCCGATAGAATTCCGCCCCTCAAAACTTGTAAAACTCGACATTCTTCTTAATGGCGAACCTGTTGATGCGTTATCAACTCTAACTCACGTTGACAATTCCGTTTATTTTGGCCGTAGAATGTGTGAAAAGCTAAAAGAACTTTTACCAAGGCAACAATTCGATATTGCCATACAAGCTGCAATCGGCGCCAAAATCATAGCCCGTGAAACTGTTAAGCAAGTACGTAAAGATGTAACCGCTAAATGTTATGGTGGAGATATCAGCCGAAAACGTAAATTGCTAGAAAAACAAAAACGAGGTAAGAAACGTATGAAAGAAATAGGTAATGTACAAGTTCCTCAAAAAGCTTTTCTTGCTGTATTAAAATTAGATTAGCTTATTAAATTCAGCACGGAACCAATTCATATCGTCATCAGACTATTAAAAACAAACTTGAACTATATATAAACCTATGTTGATAGAACTCAATCACGTAAATGTCAGTATTGCAGACAAACATTTGCTAAATGACGTATGTTTTCACGTGGACGAAGGTGAGTTCGTCTACCTTACCGGCCATGTTGGATCTGGAAAAAGTTCGCTACTCAAAACTCTCTATGGAGAATTACCGGTAGGCGCCAGTGGTGAAGCGCATATTTTAGGATACGATTTGCATCAACTGAAGCGAAAACATATTCCAGCCTTACGTAAGCATTTAGGGATTGTATTCCAAGACTTCCAACTGCTTTCAGATCGTACTATATCAGCTAATCTGGACTTTGTGCTCCGCGCTACTGGATGGCGTAAAAAACAAATTCGCCAACAACGCATCAATGAAGTTCTTGAAGAAGTTGGATTAACAGATAAAATGGAAAGTTATCCTCACCAACTTTCTGGCGGCGAGCAACAACGCATAGCAATTGCAAGAGCTTTACTTAATACTCCAAAGATCATTCTTGCCGATGAACCAACAGGAAATTTAGACCGTGACACCAGCTCAAAAATCATAGAATTGCTGAAACGAGTGTGCGAAAGAGGAACTGCGGTTGTCATGATCACACATAATCTCAATTTATTACAACAATACCCTGGCATCGTTTATCGCTGTGAAAATGGCTGTATTGCAGAGATTACCAAGGAATATAACACTCCTATAACTTTAGACCAATAAATCTACTCCCAATATAAACGATAACAATTACATTCAAAATATGAAAATTCTTAAATTCGGAGGAACTTCTGTCGGAACGCCCCAACGCATGAAAGATGTTTCGGAACTTATCTCTGACGGACAACAGAAAATAGTTGTACTTTCAGCGATGTCAGGAACGACAAACACATTAGTTGAAATTGCCGATTATTATAAAAAAGGCAATGTTGAAGCTGCAGGTAATGTCATCAACAAACTGCGTATGATCTATATGGAGCATGCCAGAGAACTTTATTCTACCGAGGACATGGTATTAAAAACCATTGATTTTCTGAAAGATGAGTTTATGTACCTACACAGCTTTGCCAGCGTTGAATTTTCAGAAGTTGTAGAGAGAACCATATTGGCTCAAGGCGAAATCATCAGTACCAACATGGTAACCAATTACCTTAAAGAGCAAGGCAAAAAAGTTTCTCTTATTCCAGCTTTGGACTATATGCGTCTGGCCGATAACGGAGAGCCGGATTTAGGTTACATCAATTCTCACTTACGCGACATCCTCAATAGTCAGGAGTCATGTGACATTTATATCACACAAGGCTTTATCTGCCGCAATCATCTGGGCGACATAGATAATTTACAACGAGGAGGAAGTGACTACACTGCTTGTCTTATTGGAGCTGCCCTGCATGCCAGTGAAATACAAATATGGACAGACATTGATGGCATGCACAATAATGATCCGCGCATTGTTGACAATACATTACCTGTAAGACAACTAAATTTTGAGGAAGCGGCAGAATTAGCTTATTTCGGTGCCAAAATCCTACATCCGACCTGCATACAGCCGGCACGTTACGCCAGCGTGCCTGTGCGTTTGCTCAATACCATGGATCCAACGGCACCCGGCACAATTATCAACAATGAAATGGTGCCGGGTCACATTAAGGCCGTTGCTGCAAAGGACAATATATCCGTTATCAAGATCGTATCTTCACGCATGCTATTGGCCACAGGATTCTTACGAAAAGTATTTGAAATTTTCGAAACTTATAATACTTGCATCGACATGGTTACAACTTCTGAGGTAGGTATTTCATTGAGTATCGACAATACGAGTCGCATAGTCCCCATTCTTGAAGAATTAAAAAAATATGGAGTGGTTGAAATTGAAAACAACATGTGTATCATCTGCGTTGTCGGTGATCTAAGATTTGACAATGTTGGTTTGGAAACACTGGCCACTGAAGCATTGGCCCAAATTCCTGTGCGCATGATTTCATATGGAGGCAGTAACCATAACATATCCTTCCTTGTTAGAGAAGCTGATAAAAAAGCCGCCTTACAAGCACTTAGCGCAAAACTTTTCTATTAACCAATGAATTGTAAATGCGGAACAGATTAACATGTTCCGCATTTTTATCTTCTCCAATTAATGTCAAAATGCCAGAAACAAAAAAAACATCCACTGTGAAATTTCCCCTGGAAAAATTTGAAAAAATAAGAACACCTTTCTATTATTATGATCTTTCACTGTTGTCTGACACTTTATCCTCTATCAAGGAAGCAACAGCTGATTTACCCAACTATCATGTACATTATGCTATTAAAGCCAATGCCAACCCTCGGTTGTTACGCCAAATTGCCTCAGCCGGATTCGGTGCCGATTGTGTTAGCGGAGGTGAGATAGAAACAGCCTTGTCTTCAGGTTTTGATGCTTCAAAAATAGTTTTTGCCGGAGTAGGGAAGAGCGATTGGGAGATCAATCTCGGACTGGATAATAATATTGCTTGCTTCAATGTAGAGAGTATTCCCGAGCTTGAAGTCATTAACCAACTGGCCGCTAAGAAAGAAAAAACAGCCAACGTCGCCTTCCGTGTCAATCCAAACATAGACGCTCATACTCACGAGAAAATAACAACGGGACTCAATGAAAACAAATTCGGCATAGCGATGGAAGATTTGCATGAAGCTATAGGTCTGGCATGCAAAATGAAAAATATCAATTATGTCGGATTACATTTTCATATAGGCAGCCAGATACTGGATTTAGATGCTTATCATGCACTCTGCCAACGTGTGAATGATCTTCAGAAGCAACTGGAAAGCGCTGGCATAAAAACACAAACAATCAATGTCGGAGGAGGATTAGGTATTGACTATGAACAACCGGATGCAAATCCCATACCGGACTTCCAAAGCTATTTCGGCATTTTCAGGAAACATTTGAATTTACGTTCTCACCAGCAACTGCATTTTGAGTTGGGGCGTTCTGTCGTGGCCCAATGTGGAAGTCTTATCGCCCGCACATTATATATTAAAAAAGGGCATACCAAACAATTCCTCATTGTAGATGCCGGTTTAACGGAACTTATTCGTCCTGCAATGTATGGTGCGGTACATGCCACACTAAACATTTCGGCTCCTAAAGAAACACCAACAGAAGTTTATGATGTCGTCGGTCCCATTTGTGAGAGCAGTGATGTTTTTGCTAAAGCCATGCCTCTGCCTCAATCCCGACGTGGCGATTTCATTGCATTCCGGTCTGCCGGTGCTTATGGTGAAACAATGGCTTCCTGTTATAATTGCCGTCAACTTCCACAAAGTTATTTCAACATGTCAAACGAAAATCTGTCTCCCAATGATATGGATTGTTCCATGTAACCTCGTTAGGGAAGACTTTTCTACTATTGAGAATTAACATTTTTAACCTTTGATTACATTTTAATGGCGTTGTATTGTCTCTGTTCTGGAATGTGACACGACACGAATAAGGATAATTCGAAAAAGGTTACTTGGAATTTTTACGGCAATACTGACTTTTCATCAGCCAAATTCAGGCTTTTTTCGCTTGAAAAACATTTGAATATGTATAAAATTAGGCAGTTCTGAAAGAACTGCCTAATTTGTGTCTGCAAATATACAACATTTTCCGGCAAAAAGCAAATTGTGTTAAAATTCAGATATTATGTTACAACCTCAAATCATCAGAAAATGATTAACCCTAAAAAGGGAGGATGAATTTAAATGAAAACCAATATGCAACTAAAACTTCATTAATATCAAGTGATTGCAAAAATCATGTCACACAGCTCTGTTTAGTTAATAAAACTCAACACTCAAAAAACAATTGAAAACTTTTTCTTCCGTATGAGTTTTTTGCTGTAATTTTGCATCAATTATAATTATAGCATATAATATTATTACCAATAAAGACAAAATTTATTTATAAACCAAATGTATATGAAGAAAATTGCTTATTTCTCGCTCGCTTTGGCTTTGACAGCATGCGGCGGCAAAACGCAAATGCCCGAACAGAGCAATGATTTTACTGTGGAGACCGTACGCACCGCAGAAGCGGATGTAAACACCTCTTATCCTGCTACTATCAGAGGTATTCAGGATATCGAAATCCGTCCGAAAATAGCCGGCCATATCACTAAAGTTCTTGTTGACGAAGGTGACTTTGTTCGCGCAGGACAACCAATGTTCCTCATCGACCGTGTGCAATATGAAGCCGCTGTCAAATCAGCCGAGGCCAATATCAAAGTAATGCAGTCAAATATCTCAACGCAGGAACTGACTGTAGAAAACAAGCGTAAACTTTATGAGAAACAAATTATCAGCAAATACGATTATGACATTGCCCAGAACCAGCTGCAAGCCTTCAAAGCTCAATTGGCTCAAAGCCGTGCCGCTCTTACTGATGCCAAAAACAATCTGAGCTATTGCACCATCACCAGCCCCTCTAACGGTGTGGTAGGAACCATTCCCTTCCGTGTAGGAAGTTTGGTGAGTTCAGCTTCTGCAGAGCCTCTGACCACTGTTTCAAACATTTCAAAGGTATATGTATACTTCAGCATGACAGAAAAACAGCTGCTTGACTTGACACGCGAAAGCGGCGGTATAGAAAAAGCCATTGAGGCCATGCCTGCCATCAATCTTGTTCTGGCAGATGGCTCTCAATATTCTCAGCAAGGCCATATAACAGCTGTAAGCGGAGTAATAGACCAAAATACGGGTGCTGTACAAATGCGTGCAACTTTTGATAATGCCGGTCTCATACTTCGCTCCGGCGGTACAGGCTCCATACTGATTCCCACTCATTCAGACAACGCTATACTGATTCCCCAAAAAGCCACATACGACATCCAAAACAAGAAATTCGTTTACATTGTAAATCAAAATAACACCGTCGATTCCCGTGAAATTCAAGTAATGACACAAAACGATGGCAAAAGTTATATTGTGACCAGTGGTTTGAAAGCAGGTGAACGTATTGTAACAGAAGGTGTCAATCAACTGAAAAAAGGAATGAAAATCAATCCTATCACTCCGCAGCAAGCAGAGAAGAACCGCGCTAAAGCCAATCAAGACCTGAAGGATGGCAAAATGCCCGGTGAAAAATAAACGTAGGAAACAGTTGCATAAATCATGAAAACAAAAACCGCTAGAACACAGACTTTACAGCGGCAGAACAAAAATCACAGCATATATGAAACTCGACAGATTTATTAATCGTCCGGTGCTTTCAACGGTTATTTCCGTGCTGATAGTTATCTTGGGTATCTTGGGACTTATATCACTTCCCATTACCCAATATCCGGATATTGCACCACCTACCATTCAGGTGAGTACATCTTATACAGGAGCCAATGCACAAACTGTATTGAATTCTGTAATATCCCCCCTTGAAGAACAAATCAATGGTGTGGAGAACATGGACTACATGACTTCCACAGCAACCAACACTGGTTCAGCTTCTGTTCAAATTACATTCAAACAAGGAACTGACCCCGACATGGCTGCAGTCAACGTGCAAAACCGTGTGGCCAAAGCCCAAGGTTTGTTGCCTGCAGAGGTGACCAGAGTGGGTGTGATTACGCAAAAACGCCAAAACTCTATGTTGATGATTTTCTCAATCGTAGATGAGGCAGACAAATATGACCCGGCTTTTATTGAAAACTATGCACAAATCAATATCATTCCGCAAGTTCAACGTGTAAAGGGTGTCGGCGATGCCATGGTTATGGGAGCCAACTATTCACTCCGAATTTGGCTTAACCCTGAAAAGATGGCAGAAAACCACCTGATGCCCTCTGATGTGTCTGTTGCACTTGCCGAACAGAACATTGAAGCAGCACCAGGCAGTATAGGTGAGCGTGAAGGACAGACATTCCAATACACGCTCCGCTACAAAGGGCGCTTGCAGGAAGTTCCCGAGTTTGAGAACATCGTCATCAGAGCCAATGAGGACGGAACTGTACTCCATCTGAAAGACATCGCCCGCGTAGAATTAGGTCGCGAAACTTACTCCTTTACGGGTAAGGTGAACGGACATAATGCTGTATCCTGCATGGTGATGCAAATTGCCGGCAGTAATGCCACACAAATCATTCAAGACATTGAGAGCTTACTTGAAGAATGCAAGAAAGATCTTCCTGACGGCATGAATATCACAGTAGCCCAAAATGCCAATGATTTCTTGTTCGCTTCAATTCATGAAGTAATAAAGACACTTATCGAGGCATTTATCCTCGTATTTATTGTGGTGTTTATCTTCCTGCAAGACTTCCGCTCTACCATCATTCCCGCCATTGCAATTCCTGTAGCTCTTATTGGAACTTTCTTTGTCTTGTACCTTATTGGCTTCTCTCTCAACCTGCTTACTCTCTCAGCCATGGTATTGGCTATTGCCATTGTCGTAGACGATGCCATTGTTGTAGTAGAAGGTGTGCATGCCAAACTAGACCAAGGATACACGTCGTCCCGTAAGGCTGCAATCGATGCCATGAGTGAATTGGGTGGGGCAATTGTTTCCATTACTCTGGTAATGATGGCTGTATTTATTCCTGTAAGCTTCATGCCAGGTACCGCTGGAACCTTCTATCGCCAATTCGGTTTAACGATGGCCATCGCTATCGGTTTTTCAGCATTGAATGCTCTCACACTTTCGCCGGCACTCTGTGCTATCTTGTTGAAACCACACAGAGAAGAGAACTCTTCTTTGAAAGAACGTATGGGAACAGCTATGAAAGCAGCGCGTACAACCATGCTGAAACGATACTCTGAGGCTTTTGGCAAATTAATCCATCCAAGCGTGACAATGATACTTATTATTGTTGCCATTCTCGGTATGATTTTCGGAGGATTCAATTTTGAGGAACATCCGATAATTACAATCGTATTGGTTGTTCTTAGTATCATAGCGCTCATAGGCCTTAGCACACAGAAATTCCAAAATGCTTTCAATAATTCATATGAATCCATTCTTAAGAAGTATAAAAAGCATGTACTGAAATTCATCCAACGCCCAATATTGACTAGCATAATCGTTGCAATCAGTGTTACCGGACTGATTTTCATGATGAATCGTACACCAACCGCAATGGTTCCCACCGAAGACACTGGTACGATTATGGGTGTTGTAACAATGCCAGCAGGTACTTCTCAAGATCGGACAGAAGCATTTCTAGCTCAAGTAGACAGCATGGTGCGCTCCAGTCCCGCGGTAGAAGCCAGTACGGTTATTTCCGGATATAGCTTCATTGGCGGACAAGGTCCCAGCTACGGTTCCTTCATCATCAAGTTGAAAGATTGGGATGAACGTTCTTTAAAAGAAAGTTCAACTGTCGTTTTTGCCAACCTATACCTCAAGGCAAGAGATGTATTTAAAGACGCGCAGGTTTTATTCTTCCAACCACCAATGATTCCCGGTTATGGCGTTACCAATGGCTTTACCTTTAATCTTCAAGACCGCACTGGTGGCGACATCAACACTTTCTTTAATGTGTCAAAGGATTTTCTGGCTGAATTGGAGAAGCGTCCGGAGATAGAATCTGCTCAAACGACTTTCAACCCCAACTTTCCACAATATCTAATTGATATTGATGCCGCAAAATGTAAGCGCGCCGGCTTGTCGCCCAGCGACATTTTGACAACACTCCAAGGCTATTACGGTGGCCTATATGCTTCTAACTTCAACCGTTTCGGAAAGATTTACCGTGTAATGATTCAAGCAGAAAGAAGCGAACGCGCTAATTTCGAAAGTCTCTATAAGATCAAAGTACGTAATGGCAAGGATATGGCTCCCATCACTGAGTTTATGACAATTAAACCGGTATATGGTCCAGATAATATCAACCGCTTCAATATGTACACCTCTATTGCTGTCAACGGAAACCCAGCCAGTGGATATACTTCAGGTCAGGCGCTCAAAGCCATTGAAGAAGTAGCTGCAACTCATCTGCCACAAGGTTATTCTTACGAATTTTCCGGTAACTCACGTGAGGAACAATCTACAAGCGGTAATGCCACAGCCATTATTTTCATCCTTTGCTTTGGCTTTATATTCCTATTGCTGGCCGCACAGTACGAAAGCTATATTTTGCCATGGGCCGTATTGCTTTCCGTACCTTTCGGTATGGCAGGTTCTTTCCTGTTCATACATTTGATGGGAGGTTTGAACAGCATTGTTCCGATATTCGGCGAAGCCGCAAACAACATTTATGTGCAAATCGCACTAATTATGTTGATTGGCCTTTTGGCAAAAAATGCAATTCTGATTGTCGAATTCGCTTTAGGACGCCGCAAAATGGGTATGAGCATATCATGGGCAGCAGTGCTTGGTGCGGGTGCACGTTTACGCCCAATCCTGATGACTTCTCTTGCTATGATTATCGGTCTGCTCCCATTGATGTTCTCATTTGGTGTAGGTGCCAATGGTAACCGTTCTCTTGGAACAACAGCTATCGGCGGTATGCTTATCGGTATGATTTGCCAGATTTTTATAGTCCCGGCTCTTTTCGTCATTTTCCAGTATTTACAGGAAAAATTAACTCCTATGACTTGGGAAGACATTGACAATTCCGATGCTCAGGCCGATATTGAACAATACAGCAAGTAAATGAAAATTTTGAGAGTTCGGTGCTGTAAGCCAATAACACTACAGCACCGGCCTCTATTTCATACAAAAGATAAAAATTCAAGAAATGAAGAGACATCTTATATATATAATAGGAGGTTCCGTTCTTTTGAGCAGTTGCAACTTATACAGCAACTACAAACGTCCGGAAGGCCTTCCCATAGACAGTCTTTACAGAGATACAACATCCGTATATAATGTCATGCTGTCTGATACGAGCAATTTTGGCAATACTCCTTGGCAGGACGTTTTTACCGATTCTCGATTACAAAGTCTTATAAATAAGGCTTTAATACAGAATACGGACTTACAAGTGGCAGATCTCACAATTCGTCAGGCCGAAGCCGGACTCATGACATCACGTTTGGCATTCTTGCCATCCTTATCTTTTTCACCCCAAGGAACAATCAGTTCTTTCGATGCCGGAAAGGCTACGAAAACTTATACTATTCCTATTCAAGCCAGTTGGCAGATAGACGCCTTCGGTTCACTGCGCAACGCGAAAAAACAATCCGAAGTATCGCTCCTGCAAACCCAGGTCAGCAAACAAGCTGTCCGGACAAGCATCATTGCCTCCATTGCAAATATGTATTATACATTACAAATGCTTGACGAGCAACTTAAGGTGACCAAGGAGACTTCTGAAATTTGGAAAAAGAATGTTATGGCCATGGAAGCAATGCTTGAAGCCGGAGGAATTACTACCAGCGCAGCTGTTGCACAGACCAAAGCCAATTACTATCAAATATTAACCACAATACCTTCGCTTGAGCAGAACATCACAGAAACGGAAAACGCCATTTGCAGTTTGCTTCATGAAGCACCGCACCCGATTGCCCGTTCTGCGTTCAATGCGGAAAAATTTCCTTCTTCTTTGTCCGCCGGTATACCTATGCAGTTGTTGGCCAATCGTCCCGACATAAAAATTGCAGAACTAAAACTGGCTTATGCCTTTTATGGCACCAATCAGGCCCGTGCTGCGTTTTATCCCCAAATAACACTTGGTGGCACTGCCGGTTGGACAAACAGTGCCGGAGCCGCTATTATCAACCCGCCAAAATTTATTGCTTCTGCCGTAGCATCGCTTGTTCAACCTTTATTTATGAAAGGACAACTCCGTGCCAACCTGAAAATTTCAAAAGCTCAGCAGGAAGCGGCTCAATTACAATTTGAACAATCTCTCATCAATGCAGGTAATGAAGTAAGCAATGCCCTCCGCAGTTATCAAACAGCCATAGAACAGGAAAACTCCAGAAAAAAACAAGTTGAAGAGTTAGAAAAAGCTGTGGAACGAACTAATTTCCTCTTCACACACGGCAATACAACAACCTATCTGGAAACGCTCACCGCACAACAATCCTTATTGCAAGCACAATTGTCACTCATTTCAGACAAATTCGACAAAATGCAAGCAGCCATCAGCTTATATCAGGCCTTGGGCGGAGGAAGAGAGAATTAATGAGTATCATTTTTGCAAGAGGGTAGGGTAATGCTTTCATACAACCAGGCTGGCCCCTATTCCTCCTGCAAACAATATGCTCTGTTTACCGAACTTTGTAAACTAAAAACCATATAACTATGATCAGTCCGTTAGCATACGTAGACCCACAGGCAAAGTTGGGAAAAAACGTAGAGGTAAAGCCATTTGCCTATATCGAGAAAGATGTTGTCATAGGCGACAATTGTATCATCATGCCTTATGCCAGCATACTTAGCGGTACTACAATGGGCAGCAACAATATTGTGTACCAAAACACAGTAATAGGTGCCACTCCTCAAGATTTTCACTATGTCGAAGGGCAGAAAACACATGTTGTAATAGGTAATGACAACCGTATTCGTGAAAATGTAGTGATAGCCGGCAGTACCTATGAAGATAAAGCCACAACCATTGGTAATGGCAATTTCCTTATGGATAGAGTTCACATTTGTCATGACGTAAAAATACATGACCAATGTGTGATTGGCATTGGCGCCAGCATTGCTGGAGAATGTGAAATTGAAGATCGCTCCATTATGAGTAGCGGTGTTATCGTTCAGCAACATGTCAGGGTAGGGCGCTATTCACTCATACAAAGCGGCTGCCGTGTACAGAAAGATATTCCTCCTTATATCATTCTAGGTGGAAATCCTGCCTGCTATCATGGTGTCAACGCTGTTCTGTTAAAGCATATTGGAGTTACTGAGCGTATTCTTCGACATATTGTCAACACATATCGCATCATTTACACTGCCAACTTCAGTCTTGAAGATGCTGTCATAAAAATCCCAGAACAGATTCCCATGAGTGTGGAAATTGAAAACATTCTTGCATTCATCAAGAAATCCAAACATGGCATAGTTCGCCATATGGAAAAATAACCTATATACATTTTTCGGCTTCCAGAGAAATCCCATAAAAAACAAGTCGTCATTATTTTAACACTTCTTGCTTTTTGCCGGAAAATTTAGTATCTTTGTAATAGAAATCAGGCCATTCAAAAAGAATGGCCTGATTTCATAATATATACAGCGATTTTTCAAGCAAAAAACAATAGTACCACTACAAAAAAGTCCGTATTGTCGTAAAAATTCCAAGTAGCCTTTTTCAAAATACCCTTATCCTTGTTTCTACTAATCCTTCAAGACACCAGAAAAACCATCATCACATGTAACAAAAGGTTAAAAATGTTAATATTGAAAATAGATTTTCAAAGCTGAAAATCGAGACATTCCATAAAATATTGTACTTTTGCAAACATTTCAATAAGTAATATTGTACATATTAAAATCAGACAACAGCGTGCCTTTAATTTCCCCTTCTTTACTCTCTGCAGACTTCGGACATTTAGACCGTGACATTTCTATGCTCAACAACAGTCCAGCTGACTGGTTTCATCTTGACGTTATGGACGGAGTGTTCGTTCCCAACATTTCTTTCGGTTTTCCAGTAATGCAGGCAATGGCTCATTTATCCCAAAAACCTCTTGATGTACATCTGATGATTGTACAACCAGAAAAATTCATTAATGAAGTCAGTGATCTTGGGGCGAAAATAATGAACGTACATTATGAAGCCTGTACTCATCTTCACCGTGTTGTTCAGCAAATCAAAGATAAAGGCATGATGGCAGGCGTTACGCTTAATCCTCACACACCTGTCAATGTCTTGGAAGAGATCATCACGGATTTGGATTTAGTTATGCTTATGTCTGTCAATCCTGGTTTTGGAGGCCAAAAATTCATAGAACACAGTTTAGAAAAAACACGTCGTCTACGGCATCTGATTACAAAAAGTGGTTCGAAAGCCCTCATTGAAATAGACGGAGGCGTAAATAGAACAACCGGACGTTTATTGGTCGAAGCCGGAGCAGATGTCTTAGTTGCAGGCAGCGCCATATTCAATGCTCCTGATCCTGCAGAAGAAATCACGATTTTACGTGATCTTTAACTTCGCTGAATCACATTTTTACCTTTCCACAGCATCTGCATCATTCCACTTTTCATCATTTATTTTTTCATGCCAACAAAAAACGATTTATTCATTCTTCATGACAGTGTTTTATTCAAACTCATAAATTTGATACGCGGAGCACATAAAATAGTCATCTGTGCCCATAGAAGTCCTGATGGCGATGCATTAGGGGCTTCGCTCGGCTTAGCCGGATATCTTAGACGTTTAGGAAAAAGTACTGCCATTATAATGCCTAATCCTTTTCCCGATTTTCTGAAATGGCTTCCTGGAAGTAATAATGTGTCGTTCTTTGATGACAATATTCACTTGGCAAACTCAAAAATAAAACAAGCAGACTTAATCTTCATGCTCGACTTCTCCAGCCTTGACAGGATAAAAGAAATGGGGAGTGCTGTCTGCGAGTCAAAAGCTACAAAAATTATCATAGATCATCACCTTGATCCTGATATGACTGCTGCCGATTTAGTCTTTTCATATCCTTCGGCATGTTCCACTTGTGAGCTCATTTTCAAAATTATTTATCAGATGGGAGGATATGAGGATATGTCTTCTAAAGATGCTGTCTGCCTCTACACTGGTATGATGACAGATACTGGAGGATTTACCTATAATTCCACTTCTCCCGTTATTTATTCTATAATCAGCCTACTGCTGAACAAAAGCATAGATAAAGATAGAATATACCGTAATGTCTTCAATAACTACTCCGAAAACCGCCTCCGTTTTTTAGGATATATTTTGTATGAGAAACTTCGTTTCTATGAATCCCGGCGAGCATCAATCATGACAATAACCCGTGAAGAAATGAAACGTTTCCACTTTATCAGAGGCGATGGTGAAGGACTGGTAAACATGCCATTACAAGTACGTGGCATGCGTTTAAGTATATCTTTGCGTGAGGACACTGAAAAAGATGTCATCCGAGTATCACTTCGTTCAGTAGATGACTTCCCATGTAACGAAATGGCAGAACAGTTTTTTAACGGAGGCGGACATCTAAACGCCTCAGGTGGTGAATTGCCATTTCCGCTTGAAGAAGCAATTCTCACAGCAGAAAAAGCGATTGAAGCCTTTAAACACAAATTATAGAGCAAAAAAATAGAAATCCCAATAAAATATAGTATCGTTATTATGTTTAAAACAAGATGTGTTAAACAACAAATTTAATACAAACAAATACAAACATATTTTATTTACTAATTTTGCGGCGTGAAAAGTAAGTATACACTATTCACAACTCTTTATATTAATATTATCCCCCATAATTCCGATAATTTTATACGTCTGTAAAAAGACAAAATAGTGTCGCATAATATCTCCATAAATACAAGAAAAAATGTCACTTCTCACGAAAGACCAACTACTGAGTAAAGATGAAGATGAACTTCGTTCTGTTGCCGAAAATATAGGTATAACCAATACCAATCACAAAGATAAGAATCAACTCATATATGATATATTAGACACTCAGGCAGAATTAAAAAGCACAGAAAATCAGGATTCCTCAACAACAGGCAGAAGGTCCCGAATCATCAAGAAAGATGTCAATCACATATATTCAGCCAACCAAAATCACAGCGAACGCTTTGAAACAGCTCCTGAGCAAAAAAATGAACCAATGACAACCAATAACGATACACATGATACGGTTGTAAAGCGGAAACGCGGGCGTCCGTCAAAAGCAGAAATAGCCGCTCGAGAAATGGCAGAAAAGCAAAATGACTCAGAACAAAGTGCTGAAGATCATGGGAATATTCTTTACAAGAATCTCTTTGATGAAAGTATAGAACCTACAACTGATAACAATCAGACACAACCAATTACTACATCAGAAGAAGTTCCTGATTTTATAGTAGAACAGATAGAACAATCAGAAGCAATCCAACAAAAAAATGAAATACCCTCCTACTCTTCTGATACTGAAACGATAAATGCAACATTGGTCAATCAAGAAGATAACGAAAAAGATATTTCAATCAACACATTGAATAATTCAGGTATGCCAAATGGTATTAACCCGCACCTGCAAAACCTTCAAGGCATACAGATGAACCAAATTGATAAGGATTTCATCATAATCAAAGATATCCCAAACAATTATCAGGATTTCTTTTATGATAACAATATTGACGAAGAGCGTTTATATCAACCAACCTCTTCTTTGAATTTCAGAAAGTTCAAAGAAGATACCACATTATCGTCAACTGAATATCCTGAAATAAATTCAGACACACAAGACAAGCTATTTCCCATACCAGAAGAGAGCCTGTCACTTGAGGGCCGAGGCGTTTTAGAGGTTCTGAATGAAGGTTACGGCTTCTTACGTTCATCAGACTACAACTATTTAACATCACCTGACGATATTTATATATCACAACAACAAATCAATCTGTTCGGCTTAAAAACGGGTGATGTTATAGAAGGCTTGGTAAAGATTCCCCGCGAAAACGAAAAATTCTTCGTTCTGGCTGAAATTAGTCGCATTAACGGCCATACTCCAATAGAAGTTCGGGATCGCGTATCATTTGACCATTTAACACCTCTTTTCCCTGAGGAAAAATTTAATCTTTGTTCAGGGAAAAACGACAGCCTCTCATGCCGCATTGTCGATTTGTTTACCCCAATAGGCAAAGGACAACGTGCACTCATTGTCGCTCAGCCAAAAACAGGCAAGACTATGCTAATGAAAGATATAGCCAATGCCATTGCACGAAATCATCCGGATACTTACTTGATGATGCTACTCATTGACGAACGTCCAGAAGAAGTTACAGATATGGCACGTACAGTTAAAGCTGAAGTTATTGCATCAACCTTTGATGAACCGGCTGCACGTCATGTCAAGATAGCCAATATTGTACTTGAAAAGGCAAAGCGTATGGTTGAATGCGGACACGATGTTGTGATCTTCCTTGACTCCATAACACGTCTAGCACGTGCTTATAACACTGTTTCGCCCGCTTCTGGTAAAGTATTGACTGGTGGTGTTGATGCTAATGCTCTTCAAAAACCTAAACGTTTTTTCGGTGCCGCACGCAATATTGAAGGTGGCGGTTCACTGACTATTATTGCAACAGCATTAATAGACACTGGATCAAAAATGGATGAAGTAATTTTCGAAGAATTCAAAGGAACTGGTAATATGGAATTACAACTTGACCGTACATTGGCTAATAAACGAATATTTCCTGCTGTCAACATTGTAGCTTCAAGTACACGCCGTGATGACTTGCTACAAGACCAACAGACCTTAAACCGTATGTGGATTCTGCGAAAATATATAACTGATATGAATGCTGTGGAAGCTATGGGAGAAGTCAAAAAAAGAATGGAAGGAACTATAGACAATGACGAATTCCTACTTTCTATGAATTCCTAAAAGAAAAAGTTGTAATTGTGGTTATATTTTAAGCAGAAAATAAATTTTATGTTATCTGACATGTTTTAAAATTTGGTTATTTTAAAATAAAAAACCACTTTTGCACTGTTATCCAATAATCAATCTTTTTAACTTAAGAACTAATACCTATTAAACCTAAAAGGCGACCAGTTGAGAAATTGGCCGCCTGCTTTTTATATATACTCCAATTTATAATATATCACGACTATCGTATTCCCTAAAAACAAATTAACTTAGTCCCATTATATTATTGTTTTTCACAGTATACAAAAAGCACTTACAAATAATTTGTAAGTGCTTTTTCTTAGAGGTACCCAGCAGATTCGAACTGCTGTACACGGTTTTGCAGACCGCTACCTAGCCACTCGGTCAGGGTACCATTGCCTTGTCTTAACGGGTGCAAAGATAGAACTTTATTTTGACACTACCAAATTTTTTAATCTTTTTCTATTCATTAAACCATATACGAAACTAAATCTTAATCCAACTCATAAAGTAACGAAGGCACTTTTCTCTTTAATACATCTATCTTTAAAAATCCGCCTGGAATCCATTTCCCCGCATCAAACAAAGCTGTTTCTACCGTTTTACGAGCTAATTCAGGATGGTTATTCTCTTCGCTAAGATGACAAAGCCATACATGGCGAGTTTCGGCAGAAAGGGAGGTGGATAATAATTCTGCAGTGTCTAGATTATCCATATGCCCTTCTCTTCCCATTATACGACGTTTTAAAAAGGCTGGATAAGGGCCATTTTTCAGCATCATAGCATCATAATTAGCTTCAACAACTACATAACGTGATTTTTCTATATACAAACGAATATCATCCGTAACATGTCCCATATCTGTAACTAAACAGAAAGTTATGCCATCAACCTCTATGAAATAACCACAGTTTGCAGAACTATCATGAGGAACATTAAAAGGAGTTATTTTAAACTTTTCCAACAGAATAGTTGTGTCAGGGTTTAAAATCCTTTTATTATCTGGTATTATTTTTTTTGACATAAAATAATTACGTTGCATGCCTTCATGTACACTTTGAAGGGCATAAACAGGAATATTAAATTCCCCTGAAAAGGCTCCCACTGATTTAACATGATCGGTATGATCATGTGTCACAAAAATAGCATTTATCTCCCCAAACGAAAGTCCATAATTACGAATATATTTTTTAAGGCTACGCAAGCCTATCCCTAAATCTATCAGGAGTCCATAACCATCCGCATTAAGATAATAGCAATTACCACTACTACCACTTCCAAAACAAATGAATCTAAGCATATTCAATTTTTTAGGGAACAAAGTTAATAAGAAATAAGTAAACAAAACCAGAAGCGCCCCAACAATTAATCTCATACAACCCAAACTACACCTATCGTGGCTTAAGCATCAAATGATTATCGCACATCCTACTCAACAACTTATAAAAAGATAATTCACAACTAATAAATACTTTAGTTTTAGATATTACCCCTTCCTTAAAAATATTATTACATTTGTATTTGTGTCACACATAAAAATCCCGTAAAATTCGTATCTTTGCCTTATTATAACTACTTTATACAACAAGGTATATATCTGCCGAAATAACACACAAAGCCTACAAACACGAGAAAATGGAAAAAGATAATTTTGACATCATTACAATTATAGGTCCTACAGCATCAGGGAAAACAGCCTTTGCTGCTAAATTGGCGCATATGATTGACGCCGAAATTATCAGTGCGGACAGCCGACAGGTTTATCGAAAAATGGATCTAGGTACCGGAAAAGACTTGGAAGACTATATCGTAGAGGGAAAGCATATCCGACACCATCTCATCGACATCGTCGAACCTGGCACAAAATATAATGTCTACAGGTTTCAACATGATTTTCTCAAAGTTTATAACGAAATAAAAGAGCGTAACCATCGCGTCATTGTATGTGGGGGATCTGGACTTTATCTAGAAAGCATATTGCGTGAATACCGCCTCAATCCTGTTCCTCAAAATCCAGAATTGCGAACAAGATTACAAGGTAAATCGCTTAAAGATTTAACGGAAATATTACGTTCTTATAAAACATTACACAATACTACAGATGTAGACACACCTGCACGTGCCATACGTGCGATAGAAATAGCAGACTACAGCGCTCATACATCCTTACAATCTTCAGAGTTTCCTCATCTCAATAGTTTAACTCTAGGCATAGACATTGATCGCGAAACACGACGTAAACGAATCAGCAACCGTTTATTTGAACGGTTGAACAATGGAATGATTGATGAAGTACGTAATCTATTAAATGAAGGAATATGCCCTGAAGACTTAATATACTATGGTTTAGAATATAAATATCTGACACTATTCGTCATAGGCGAAATAACTTATGAAGATATGATACATAAATTGGAGATAGCTATTCACCAATTTGCTAAAAGACAAATGACATGGTTTCGAGGAATGGAACGTCGAGGTATTGCGATTAAATGGTTACCAATTCCACCGTCACAGATATCAAAATTTCCTCAATATATCCAAGAATTTGTCCCTTCGCTAACAAAACTCCTACAATGAAAAAAGCAGAAATGTCCCAACAAGAAACACCAACTGATACAATTGGAGTTATTTACTGCCCACGACCAGGCGGACATCGTCGTTGGAAAAAAATTCTACGCCTATTAAAGAACAGCGGAATTTGTTTTGACTATATTCAAAGTGAGAATTCATCAGATGTGGAACGAATTGCAACCATAATGGTACGCAACGGATATACGACCATTATTATTGTTGGTGGAGACTCTGCACTCAACTATGCAATAAATGCCATCATGCAAACAGAAGTTCCTTATGGTAAACGTCCTGTTTTGGGTGTTATACCTGCAGGCTATGGCAATGATTTTGCCAGATATTGGAATTTTGAGCCGAAAGATTATCACCTAACAATAAAAAGATTAAAAAGCAAGCACACAAGACGTATTGATGTTGGATGTATTACGATACAAACTGAAAATAAAGATACACATACCGCTTATTTTTTAAATTGTGTAAATATTGGAACTGCAGCCTCTATTATTGGTTTACGCCACACCACATTCAATATTTTGGGATCACGCCCATTATCGCACTTTATTTCTGCATTTATGCTCTTATTTAAAAAAATGAGCTATAAATTGTCTTTTCGCATTGCCGGTGAAAAATTTGAACAACGCGCCACTACTCTTTGTGTTGGCTCTGCACATGGTTATGGGCAAACTCCAAGAGCAGTACCTTACAATGGAATGGTTGATATTTGTTTGGCCCCAACCACTCAATTTTTCCAATTGATTCACGGTCTTTGGCTACTTATTTCCGGTAGGTTCTTAAACCATAAAGGTATCAGTGTGTGGCGTACACGTGAAATCCAAATTGACAAAACAGACAACGCTCCAGTTAGCATTGACGGACGTTTGGCCTACAATAAAGTAAGAAAAATAAAAATCAACGTCATACCTGAAGCCATTGACTTTCTCATATAGAATTAAAGAAATGTTGAAAATTAAAACTCTCTCCCCTATCCTTTTCAGTCTTATTCTGTTATTGAAATTTCAGAATGCAACGGCACAAACAAATATTGATTCGACATTCTTAAAAGTTCCCATGTCAGAATTACCATTACTTGAACATAATCCAAGACTAGACATGATTGATCTTTACAATTATAAAATGATTGCTAAAGGTGAAAATATATTTGGAGGAACATCTGTTCTGACAAAAAAAACTCAGAATAGTCTGTCTATAGATTTGACTGATAGTAGTCATTGGGAATTAATTCAAGTACCCCAAAAGACAGATACGATTTATATCTGTTTACATACGACCAAGACTCCAGCAGAAGAAACTACCATTCGATTTTATAATAAAAATTGGGATACTGATTCCGTAATATCACCCCCAACTTTTTCGCTTGATGATTTTTGGCATAACAATGACAGTATTCCAATAGAACAACAAAACATATTAAAAAAGAAACTCTCGCCACTCTATGTCAAAGCCTGTTGCGAAAATACAGAAACACCCACTCCACGTTTGACTTTTAGCGTATCAATCACCTTACTCGACAGCGAAAGTCAAAAAAATGTAAGTAAGTGTTTAAAACCAAAATATTGGATATATCCGATGAAATAAAAACATTTCACAATGAAGTCTCAAATTTTCAAATTAAAAGAAATAACAGACGAAAGAGGAGCACTTTGTGTTGCAGATTTTTCAGACAATACATTACCATTTGAAATCAAACGTGCATTTTGGATCTACGATGTTCCACATGGAAAACAGAGAGGAGAGCATGCCCACCGAACTTGTGAAGAATTGCTCATACCTATTCAAGGAAGTTTCACTGCCCATATCATTACTCCCGATAAAGAAGAAATGATTTTTACCATGAATAACCGATCTGAAGCATTATACATTCCTCCTATGACATGGTGTCGATTCTCCAATTTCACCATTGATTGTGTATGCCTTTGCCTCGCTTCCGAAAACTACTTTAAAGAGGGCTATATTAATGATTTATCTACATTCCTCAAAGAAGTGAAGAAAGCGTAAGTCACCGCTTGATCTCATCAAAATTTATGCACATCCCCTTTCTCGACATAGAAAAAATCACACAAAAATACCAGCCACACTTATCTGAAGCTATTGTTGCAACAATTAATTCCGGATGGTATCTTAATGGTAAAAATGTAAAAGAATTTGAAAATTCATTCGCACAATACATTGGAACCTCATACTGTATCAGCGTAGGAAATGGACTAGATGCTTTAACTTTAGCTTTGACAGCAATGAAACAGCTGGAAAATTGGAATGACGGCGATGAAGTCATTGTACCCGCATTTACTTTCATAGCCACTGCAGAGGCTGTAAATAGATCCGGTCTTACTCCCATATTCATTGATATTGACAACAATTTCACTTTAGACCTTCGCAACTGCGAACAACTCATTACCAGCAAGACTCGGGCAATAATACCTGTACATCTTTACGGAAAGCCTTGTAATATGCGCATATTAAAAAAAATTGCCAATAACTATGGATTGAAAATATTGGAAGATGCTGCACAAGCTCATGGCGCACAATTTGAGAATAAACGTATTGGAAGTTGGGGCGATGCCGCAGCATTCAGTTTCTACCCCGGCAAGAATTTAGGGGCTTTAGGTGACGGAGGAGCTGTCACCACAAATAACGAGAAACTAGCGAAACATATACAAATTTTGGCAAATTACGGTGCTGAGAACAAATATTACCACACTTACCAAGGCTGCAATAGCCGACTTGACGAAATACAGGCTGCTGTACTTAGCATAAAACTTACCCAACTTGATTATGACAATAAACGGCGCCAAGAAATAGCTCAAATCTATGCTACACATATAAACAATACCGCAGCCGGGAATATACCATATACCAGAGACACAACTCAAAGTGTTTTCCATATATATCCTTTTATGTCTCCCACACGCGAAAAATTGCAGTCTTATTTAGCAAGACACGACATAGAAACTCTCATACATTATCCTTTGGCACTGCATAAACAAATAGTTTATAATAAAAGCTATGGTTATCTGTCATTTCCTTATGCTGAACGAGCAGCAAAAGAAGAACTCAGCCTACCTATCAGTCCAGTAATGACAAATGATGAAGCCTTATACATCACAGAAATCATAAACAAATTTATACCATGATGACACTCGACATTCTTATCTGTTCCTATAACAAAGGTATCGTCCGCATAGACGACATACTGCTCCCTCCACAAGAGAATCTGCACTATATTATATCTTATCAATATACAGACGAACGTTACCTTGACCTCATTCCCGAATTGATCAAAACAAGATCAGATGTAACAATTTACAAATATAACGGAAAAGGACTTTCTGCCAACCGTAATCTCGCAATGGAAAAATCGAACGCAGATCTTTTCATGTTTGCTGATGATGACACACATATACGTCCTGAAGCGATTGAGGAAATTACAAAAATATTTGAAAAAGCTCCAACCCTTGATGTCGCTTTTTTCAAGGCTAGCACCTATACAGGAAAAGCATTAAAAAACTATCCTGAGATAAGTTTTGATGTTAAAAAAAGACCTTCCTCCTATTCTATTTCAACTATAGAAATGGTGTGTCGTCGTACAAAAGTACAAGGTGTCGTTCGCTTTGATGAACGTTTTGGATTAGGAACAAAATTTCTAACATGTGGCGAAGAAGAAATATGGTTAGAGGATGCCTTCCGTGCCAAATTACAAATGCGCTATTTCCCCATTAAGACAGTTGAGACATCAACTATGCTGAAAAAATCCCTCATATATATCGATGCTGGTGTACAACGCAGTCATGGTGCCTATACCTATTATCGGTATGGTAAAAAAGCATGGTGGTTATGCTTTCAATTTGCCCTGAAATCAGCAGCAGACAAAATGTGTCATTTCTGGCCTATGATGCGCCATCTCAGTGAAGGCATTCGTTACATGCGGCATACAACATAAAATTATCTGCGTTCCGTTCACACTCTCATAATAATGCAACTCGAAATTCTTATTTGCACGATAGGCCAAGGCATCAATAATGTTCCAGACATTATCTTACCGCCTATTCATGAAATCACCTATCTCATTTCATGGCAACCAATAGGAGTTCCAGCAGAAAGCATTCCAAAACGACTGCTCCAACGAGCCGATATACGCATCGTAACTACCAACCGCTCCGGATTATGCGCTAATAGAAACAACGCCTTCTCAGAAGCTCAAGGAGATATCCTCCTAATATCAGATGACGATACCCGATATACCCCCGTTTTCTTTCAAAACATACTAACCACATTTGAAGCACATCCTGAGGCTGACATCATCCATTTTCAGGCACTCGATGAAGATGGGCATCTTATGAAAAAATATGCTACAAAATCTTTCACCTATGAAAGCCGCCCACGCTTCACATTTTTCACATCATTTGAAATAGCCTGCCGGCGGAGCAACAAACTACCTCCATTTGATGAACGCTTCGGATTGGGTTCTCCCTTTCTTGCATGCGGAGAAGAAGAAGTCTTTCTCCATACAGCCTACCGAAAAGGACTTAAAATAAGGTATGAACCTTTACCGGTTGTGCAAACAGACAGCCGCACGACAGGAACCCTATTTGCCACATCACCGGCAGTGCAACGTTCAAAAGGGGCCGTATTATATTATATATACGGTTTCACAGGCGCTGTTCTACGCTGCATAAAATTTGCACTGACACGCTCATCTCTTAAAGCTGGAATAAAAAGTTTCACCAATATGTGGCATGGTATACGTTATATACAAAAAAGTAATTGTCAATGAAAACTTTTTCTATTGTCATTCCTTATTATAATCGTGCCCAAACATTACCCCGCACGCTATCCTCAATTGCAGCACAGACATTCAGACCTATCCAACTCATTTTAGTTGATAACGGATCAACCGACCAGTCCTATAAAATCTGTCAAGAGTTTAAAGAAAAACACCAAAGTTGTGATTTAACAATCATAACCACTAACGAGTCTTTACAAGGAGCTGCAACTGCACGGAATACCGGTTTACAAAGAGTGACAGGTGAATGGGTTGTCTTCTTTGATTCCGATGATGAAATGTCGCCAACTTTTCTCTCGGATGTTCAGGAGGCTTTCGAACGAACTAAAGCAAATGTTGTCGCTACATCCACATACATGATTTTCCCAAACGGGAAAAAGAAAAAAAGAGTGGTTTATCACACAAAGTCAGTAGCTGATCAAATTCTCACAGGTATGCTGGCCACTCAAGGCATGTGTTTTCAAACAGAATATCTTAAAAAACTTGGCGGTTGGCACCCTGTTCCCATTTGGAATGATTGGTTGTTAGGAATAAACCTGCTGCTTGATAATCCTAAATTGACTTGGCTTCCTCAATCCTACCATTACATTCATCAACACCCAAATAGTATAACCGGCAGATCATTTTCAGAGAATTACGAAAAGTTGAAATACACACTCTCAGAAACTGAAAAAATTTTAACCGAAGCCCCTAACATAGGAAAACGTGAAATGGCAGCCTTTACAGCACGTAAGGTCATCTTAGCCGGCCAATTATACAGAGAAGGAAATTTTAAAATAGCTCGCCAACTGTTCCTTGAAAGCATTATGAATAAACGAAAAGAATTAAAAGGCATCATCTGCCGCTTTCTTTTTACCTACACACGCTTAGGCGGACGGGGGGCTTGGTGGCTTGCACGGTTGCTACTCCCACAATAATTTGGATTCTTACCAGAATTAACTTGTGACCAAAGTAGAAACTCATCCTCAACAACTTCCCTATAAATATGGCAACACCTTACACGTGCACACTATCATAATCATAGGAACTCTCATACTGGTTACTTTATCCCTAATTATAGCTTCCCATTGCTTCTCTTTATATAAAATTCACTTCCGGCTGAATATCCACCCCAAAGCGACTCTGCACATCATCACGAATAGCTTCACTCAAGCGAACGATTTCCTCTCCTGTAGCTCCACCGAGATTAACTAAAACCAAAGCCTGTCGGTCGTAAACTCCCGCACGTCCTAAGTGACGTCCTTTCCATCCACACTGCTCAATGAGCCACCCAGCCGGTATTTTTACATAGTCATCCGAAAGCTTATAATATGGCATTTGAGGATTAAGCCGTAACAGTTCTTCAAAACAAGCAGAACTGACAATCGGATTCATAAAAAACGAACCGGCACTTCCAACCTCTTTGGGATCGGGTAACTTCTGACGCCGAATATCCACAATGACATCATAAAGTTGCCGGGCAGAAATTTCATGCAAAGGCAGATTGCGCAATGTCAATTCACGCGTCAATGCCGCATAATTTAAATTAGGCTCAAAATTACGAGACAATCGAAAATCCACATGCGTCACAACAAATCTTCCTTTCAAGGAGGTTTTAAAAATACTGCTCCGATAAGCATAGTCACATTCTGAATGACTAAAAATACGCTCATCACCGGTATGGGTGTCAACCGTATGTACATTGATGATCAAATCACCGGCCTCAACACCATAAGCCCCTATATTCTGAACAGCAGAAGCTCCGACTTCGCCTGGAATCAGCCCTAAATTCTCAAGACCATAAAACCCTCTTTCCACACACCATCTGACAAAGGTATCCCAGTCCTCACCGGCACCGGCACGTACTATTACTTCCTCGGAATGTTCCTCCAATATTTCACGTCCTAAAATCCGCGAATGAAAAACAGTCCCATCATAATCACGTGTAAAAAGCAGATTACTTCCCTGGCCAATATGCAACCATGGTTCGCCACTCCGCGTTACCTGCTCAATAAGTGCAGCACGCAACTCATTTAAAGAAGCGTATTCAACTAAATGTCGGCAATTAACATCAAGTCCAAATGTATTATGGTGAAGTAGTGAAGGCATACTTAGTATATCTAAAGAAACAAGAAAAAATTATCATGAAAAACAAAAGGGCATCATTACAAATCCTCCAAACGCGTAAGCTGCCAAGACGATGCTGTTTTCTTAAACACCAATGTACAGCTCATTCCGGCCGAAGAACTGGTCAAGATCATCACGCGTGTCGGACTGTTCGCATACTTCTGTTCATAATCCAAATTAACAAGAACATGCCTAGGCATATCAGGCATAAAGTCAGGCCACTGTTCTACATCCAGCACACCGTCAATTTCCTGAAATGTGTCAGAATCATAGGTTTTAAATTCGAAAGGATTGGCAATATGAGACCGCTGAAATGAAGGGTCAGTTACAAACCTACGATAAAAAGTAAAGAAATCACCATTCAAGCTATCTGATAAAGGATGCGTATCCACTCCTGTCAGCAGCCACTTACCTTCAATCTTATCGAACAGGTATTGTTTTACACGCTCCTTATCCAAAAATACTCTTTCAACAGTAACATGCTTCAAGGATTTTTCTTTTTCATGCCCAATGGACGTTTCACTATCATAGATTATAGCGTATGTGCTCTCATTGGCATATAATGCATCGAAGTGCCATTGAGCCTTAGACCGTGATATCGTTTTCCCATCAGTCTTTTCTGGCAGGGGGAATTGTACACGCGCATATTGAAACTTTTTGTCACGCATAAAATTCCAAATGAAATCATCAAACGAACCATCTGCAGCAACAGGAACATTCCCTACTACAGAATCACAACCGATATCCGAATCTTTTACTTCTGCAACAGACTCAGAAGCTGTTTCCAAGAGCGATTCTTTTTTATTTTCTCTACACGAAATCAAACCCGTTGATACAATTAATAAGATAATGAAGATGATTGTCATCATGGTTACTTTTATCAAGAGCAAAGTTAGTTAAGACATATAAAAAGGCAAAGAAAAAAACAAGAAATCTTACTTATTTCTCAGTTTATCACCACCCTCTCATAACATGTTGTGATAAGAGCACCAAAAACACATTATAAAATTTTATTGCTGTCCGATAAAACTCAAATAGCGCAATAAAGCATGGCTCGAACG
>ERZ778518.142-NODE-142-length-74729-cov-8.452152_pt1 | contig 74729 bp, 68 predicted proteins | sample MGYA00510340_ERZ778518 | MGnify/ENA primary metagenome ERZ778518 (study PRJEB29527, sample SAMN07138967) | mouse gut metagenome | material: feces | host: mouse | place: China:Nanjing | collected 2016-01-25 ...
GGATTTGCGTGTTGAGGTATTGGAGATGAGTAAATTATTCAGGGAACTCTAATTATAAAAGTTTCAACAGATGATAGAAGTCAGTAATATTCGCTTCAGTTATGGCCGTCGAACGGCTCCTGTTTTTGAAGATTTCAGCCTGTCGCTCCGCGAAGGCTGCATTTACGGCCTCCTGGGCAAGAACGGCACAGGCAAGAGTACCTTATTATATATGATGAGCGGTTTGCTTTTTCCTCAGGCCGGCGAAGTCATTTTCGATGGTAATCCCGTGGCCAAACGCAGTCCCGAGGTGCTGGAGGATATATTCCTCGTACCCGAAGAATTTGACCTGCCTGCCATGCGTCTTTCCAAATATGTGCGTATAAACGCCCCTTTCTATCCGCATTTCAGCGAGGAAATCCTGTATGAGTGCCTGAAGGACTTCGATTTGTCGGCCGACATCCGTCTAGGCGAGCTTTCGATGGGACAGAAGAAGAAAGCCTTCATGAGTTTTGCCCTGGCCACCAATACCCGCCTGCTGCTCATGGACGAACCCACCAACGGACTCGACATTCCTTCGAAGAGCCAGTTCCGTAAAGTCGTGGTGCGCCACATGAACGACAGCCGCACGCTGGTCATATCCACCCATCAGGTGCGCGATGTTGACATGCTTCTCGACCATGTGGCCATTATCGACGGCAAGCGTCTGTTGCTCAACCGCTCCATTGCCGACATTTGCAGCCGCCTGCGCTTTGAGGAACGTCCCGTCGGTGCTGATGTGAGTGACGCGCTCTACATCCAGCCCTCGTTTCAGGGTAATGCCGTTATCTGCCACAACGAAAAGGATGACGACACGCCGCTCAATCTCGAACTGCTCTTCAATGCCTTACAGGAGAATGCCGCTTCGCTCGGCTTATGACCAATAGTTTCCTACGTTTAAAAAGCCTTTAGAAAATGAATAAATTCAACATACATCGTTTCGGGCATCTGCTCCGTGCCGACATCATCACCAACCGCAAACAGCATATATCCGCTTTCCTGTCGGTCTTTTCCCTCTCTTTGCTGTTGCTGTTCTTTTCCTACTACAAGCCCAGTCTTTATGGTTGGGAGATCGTGGCCCCCAGCCGCGAATTGGCGGCGGACATCCTCTCCTCCCGTGCCAACCGCTTTTTCATGATGATGTTTCCTCTTTTTATGACCTATAATCTGAGCATGACCTTTTCGCATCTCTTGACAAAGCAGCAGCGCATTTCCTACATCATGTTGCCGGCCTCGCCCCTTGAAAAATTTCTTTCGCGCCTGTTGCAGCACACGGTGCTGTTCACGCTTTACATACTGGCGGGTATCTGCCTGGCTGATCTCATCCGCATGGCCGTGTTTCCACTTTTCGGACATGCCTTCCCATCGGCTCTTCCACAGTTCTTCCGCTCCTTGTCCGAATTTTTCGTCCATCCGTTTGTACACATGAACGGACCGAGTCATACTGAATTTTGGGGAACCGTATTGCTTTTTCTTCTGGCACTCTCCAGCTATCTCATCTATTTGGTGGGCAGCGCCTTTTTCCGCCGCCGTGCCTTCGGATATACGTTGCTTGCACAAATGGGACTCTTTTTCATTCTGGCTTTCACGTTTTTTGGCAGAGGGCATCTCCTCTTCAGTCTCGGCCTGTTCGATGTGCAGACTATGTTCGACTTACTGCCTCTGTTCTGCCTGCTGGCGCTTCTCTTCTGTGCGGGATGCCTTTGGTGGAGCTACCGCCACATCGCCACCTTGCCGGTTATTTCACGCCGCGGTTTGTTTAAAATCAGGAAAAAGTAAATGGCCATGAAAGGATTTCGGTATCAACGTTTTTCTCATTTGCTCCGATGGGAACTACACTCTCACAAGCGGCATTATCTTGGACTGTCAGGCGGCGTGACCTTAGCTTTCCTGTTGGTACAGATCTGTATGTTCAAGGGAAAAACCGACGTTGCGGAAAATGTGCTTTGTGTGGAAGTCGCCGGCATAATGTGGCTGGTCGCAGGCCTTTTCTTCACCGTTGTGTTGAGCCATGTGTTTTATCCGCTCGACACGAAGAACCATCGCATCAACTATCTTATGCTTCCGGCAAGTAACGCTGAAAAACTTCTGGTGCGTGCATTGGTCTATCCCTTGTGTGCGGCAGTTCTTTGTGCCGTGGCGCTTCTTCTGGCCGATGGCCTGCGCATGTTGCTGTTTGCCTCCGCGGCACGGCATTACGGCCCGGTGTTCCCCTACGTTGTGGGATTGATGGCTGAGGGAGCCGGCGAAATTCTCGATATAGCCATGTCCCCGCGTGAAGGTGGTATTCACGGCGTATGGATAGCTTCTTTGATCGTGTCGTATTTTACGTTCAACTTCAGCTGCTACCTTTTGGGCAGTGCCTTTTTCCGCCGTCACACATTCCTCAAGACTTCTGTTTCACTCATAGCCTTTATGGTCGCCATTGGCTTTTTGATGGATCTCATTCTGTGGCTGTCGGGCATGCAGAGCGAGAGGGTCTCCGCCAGTGATGCCCTTATGATTTATCTAACAGACACATTGGTACCTTTGTTTGTTGTCCTTTTCACGTTGCTGACCGTTTTCAACGTGTGGGCAGGCTGCCGGCATTTTACACGCATACAAATCATATCACGAAAACTATTACAATTGAAGAAATGAATTTCAAGGACGGACTTCCAATTTACATCCAGATAGCCGAGCGCCTGAGCGATGAGATACTGGCCGGCCATTACGTAGCCGACATGCGAGTGCCTGGCATCCGAGAATACGCCGCTTTACTTGAAGTTAACGTAAACACTGCGGTAAAGGCTTTCGACCAGTTAGCCTCATGCGGCATACTCTATAATAAACGTGGCTTGGGCTATTTTGTAGCCAATGAGGCCAAGACGCTTATTTTGGAAACGCGGCGTAAGAATTTCTTCGAGAACGATGTTCCGGAGTTTTTCAAGCAAATACGACTGCTCGCCATAACGCCTGAGGAACTGGAGAAGATATTCGACCAGTATCTGCCGTGAACTCTATAATTGTGACAAAGCATGCACGCTTCCTTTCGGACGTGAGATGTTGAAAAATTATCATTCATGAAAAAGTTCTTATTATTTTTTGCGCTCTGTTTTGGGATTGTTACCGTTCAGGCACAATACAAGGGTCGTATTATCGACCAAAAAGGTGCTCCTGTGGCATTGGTCAGTGTAGTGGCGTTGTCGTTGCCAGACTCGGCAGTGGTGACGGGTGTCATGACCGAAGGCGACGGTTGCTTTGAGTTGTCCGCTCAAGGCAGAGGGGGCTTATTGCGTGTGTCGCTGGTGGGCTATGAAACTTTGTTTCTTCCGCTTGAAAAGGGTAGGACCGTGCTGGGTGACATCACGCTGACAAACAGTGGCCACCTTTTGAACGAAGCCATGGTGACGGCTGCGCGCCCTGTGGCACGCCTTACGGCTGCAGGCTTGGAAACAGAAGTGGCCGGCACCGCTCTTGAAAATGCCGGGACGGCTGAGGACTTGCTTCAGAAAGTACCGGGACTGGTCAAAAAAGACGACAAGATAGAGGTGCTCGGCAAGGGAGCGCCGGTCATCTATATCAACGGCCGGCAGGTGCGCGACGCCAATGAACTGGTGCAGTTGCGCTCCGATGAGATAAAAAGCGTGGAGGTGATCCGCAATCCCGGTGCACGTTACGATGCCTCTGTAGGCTCAGTGGTGCGCATCCGCACTAAAAAGCGTCAGGGAGAAGGGTTCGGCGCGGATGCCACAGCTGTATTCAGTCAAGGAAAAAATGGTTCCGGCAACGGGCAATTGGCGCTTAATTATCGCAAAGACGGTCTTGACGTATTCGCCTCAGCCTATTACCGCCACCGAAGATATTATGGCCGGCAGCAAAGCGACCAGATAACGTATGCCGACACTCTATGGACATTGCCTTTTTCCAGTAATACTCAAAATCAACAGAGGAGTCTGAACACCACTGCAGGATTCAACTATGAGTTGTCGGAGAATCATTCTTTTGGATTGCGCTATCAGCTCTTCAATGTGATGAAGGACGAGACAGCAGGGCGTATCAACAGTGATATCAAGGCCGATGGCGTGTATTACGACCGTCTGGAAAACTTCATAACCGCTCATGCTGATTCCGATCCGCAACATCAGGTGAACGCCTATTATACCGGCAAGCTGGGCCGAGGCGAATTTTCCGCAGATGTGGACTTCTATGCCGATGGCTCCTCCGATGACCAACAGACAGCGGAGAACAGTGCGGAACATGACGACCGCCTGGTGCATTCGCTCAACAACGTGCGCAACCGCCTTGTGGCAGGCAAGGCGCAATATCAGTTGCCCATTTGGGGTGGCCGGCTCACTGTGGGCGGACAATATACCTTTACGAACCGTCACGACGATTACCTCGTGCCTGTGAATGATTGGGGTGTGAATACAGCCCGTTCGCAGTTGAAGGAGCAAAATGCCGCAGGTTTTGCGGAATATGCCCGTCAGGTGAAAGGACTTGGACAGGTGTCGGCCGGTTTGCGTTATGAAAACGTCAGATTCGACTATTTTGAAAATCATGTGCGCAGCAATGACCAAAGCCGTGTGTTCAGCAACCTGTTTCCGTCACTCTCGCTGGCCACAGCTATAGGGCGTGTACAGATCATGGCTGCCTATACGGCTAAAACCCGGCGTCCGGAGTATATGCAGCTGAGCAACAATGTCACTTACGGCAACCGGTTTCTCCTGCAGGGAGGTAACCCCACATTGCGCCCTACCGTGACACACGATGTGACGCTCACCGGTGTGTGGAAGTTTCTGCAAGGTGTGTTGACGTTCCGTCAGGAAAAAGATGCCATTATCTTTTGGGGAACATCCCTGCCAGAGCGGCCGTCAACGACAAAGATCTCACACATCAACAAGTCATTCCCTACATTGCAGGCTATGCTTACCGCCGCTCCGAAAATAGGTTTGTGGCATCCGAATTTCACTGCTGTGATAGTTCAGAGCAGACTGGAAATGCCGTTTTTGGGCAGTATGAGAAAATTCGACAATCCGATGTTTGTTGGTGCGTGGAACAATGCCTTCACCCTTCCCGGCGGGTTGGTCTTCAATGCGGACTATCGTTTTCAGAGCCGCGGAGAATATCAGAATGTCTGTATCTCGAATGTCGTGCACTGGCTTGACGTATCACTTTCCAAGACATTCATGAAAGACGCTCTTACCGTCACACTCCGCGGTCAGGATTTGCTTCACAGCAACCAGACGGTCAATATCCTGATGGAACGCTCGCGCTTTGTGCAGAAGTCAGAATCAGACAGCCGCCGTTTTGAAGTGACCTTGCGCTATCGCTTCAACACCGTCCGGAGCAAATACAAGGGACAAGGTGCGGCCGGAGATGAACTGAAGCGTCTGTAATCCTTTTCATATTCTGACCATAAAAATTAAATGTTTGTGATGCTGACGGCAGAAACCTTTCGTGGTGTCTGCCGTCAGCTTTTGATTGGCATTGCCGGTAGGGGAGGGGGGCGAGTGGACGGGGTGAATGCACATATCGTGCCAAAGCAAAAAAAGACCGCATGATGAGGGACAGAGGGAGAACGGCAGGATTAACCTTTTTAACTTTCTGTTACAATTCAGCGTGTTAAAACATAGGTTGCAGGTAGTGCGGCGGGAAAAGTCCTTATTCGAATTTCAACTCGAATACTTGCATTTTAAATTGTAATACGGGGAGTTTTCTGAAAGAATAGGGCAAAAAACGGCCGGAATATGCCTGAGAAATATAGAAAAAGCGGGGCTTCCGTAAGAAAGTCCCGCTTCGCTGTTACAAAGATACATGATTCTCTGGCCGAAAGCAAATAGTGTTAAAAACGGGAAGTACCGTATTTTTTATGATTGGGCGGCTGGATGTCATTTCCGGATTACCGGTTTTTTGAAGAAAACAACCAACGGATAGATGCCGATTTTTTTATTGGTTGCGCAGGCTGGAATTAATTGTGGAAAATCCGGAACGCCTCAAGGTAAAGATGAAAAATGCGGAAAACAGCAGAGAGTGTGACGGTTGGCGCCATCGCTTTTTAGGGCAGCAGCGTATATTTAGCGGTTCAAAACGTATTTTTAACACAAGATTTGTAAGGTGGGCTTATCATTTTTTGACTTCTTTTTGTAATTTTGCCCTCTGTAAGACGGACAATGTGAAAAAGGGCAAATTATACGGCATTTTCTCTTCAGAGGAGAAGTGTGCTCATCTTATTATGGTAAAGGCCGAAGACAGGCGTGTCTTTGTGCCTCATCATTGTGTCTGTACATCGGGAAAGCCCTTACAATCCGAATGTGCAGGCACTTTTCGTCTTATATGCCCGCAGAGCCACGTGTGGTCTGTCTTGCTTGGGAAACATATAAACAATAATATTAATCATAACACTAAAGAGCTATGAACTTTACCTTATTTGTCACGGTTTTGCTGACAGGTATCTTGTTTGTCGCCGTCGTGACGTTGTTGGCCAAGCTGATTTCGCCGCGTAGCTTCAACGAGCAGAAAGAGGAGGCTTATGAGTGTGGTGTGCCGACACGCGGACGCTCCTGGATGCAATTCCGCGTGGGTTACTACCTCTTTGCCATTCTCTTCCTTATGTTCGACGTGGAAACGATGTTCCTCTTCCCTTGGGCCGTCGTTATGCGCTCGCTGGGCCCGGCCGGCCTGCTGAGTGTGCTCTTCTTCCTGTTTATTTTAGTTCTGGGCCTGGCCTATGCCTGGAGGAAAGGAGCGTTGAAATGGCAGTAATGAAGAAACCCAAGATCAAGTCCATTCCTTATGAGGATTTCAAGGACAATGAGACATTCGAGAAGCTTGTGGCTGAACTTAACGCCAACGGTACAAATGTCATTGTACGCAGTTTGGACGAACTTATCGACTGGGGACGCTCCAACTCTCTCTGGCCGCTGACTTTTGCCACGAGTTGTTGCGGCATTGAATTTATGGCCGTTTGTGCGGCTCGTTACGACATTGCCCGCTTCGGGTTCGAAGTGACACGTAATAGTCCGCGTCAGGCTGACGTTATTCTTGTGTCGGGTACCATCACCACAAAAATGGCTCCGGTGCTGAAGCGTCTTTATGATCAGATGGCCGATCCGAAGTATGTGGTAGCAGTGGGAGGATGTGCCATTTCGGGCGGTCCCTTCACAAAATCTTATCATGTGGTGAACGGTGTGGATAACATCATTCCTGTTGATGTTTATGTGCCGGGATGTCCTCCGCGTCCGGAATCATTCCTTTACGGTATGATGCAGCTCCAACGCAAAGTGAAAGTGGAAAACTTCTTTGGCACGACTAACCGCAAACAGAAAGACCCCTATAAGGCGCAAGCTGCCGAAAGGGCCCAAACCATTTATAATGAGGAGGAACAGGCATGATGGAAAGTGAAAACATTAAAGCAACGGCTACGAAAGCGGCTGCACCTCGTCCTGCCGCTTCTGCCACACCGGCCGCTCCGGCTGAAAATGAGTTGAAACCCGCTTTTTTTGCGCCGGAAGATTTGCGCGCCGAAATGGAGAGATTGCGCAAAGAAGAAGGAATGGACTTCCTGGTTAATCTGACTGGTGTGGACTGGCAGGAAGATGGCCTCGGTGTGGTTTATCAGCTGGAGTCTACCGTAACGCACAAGCAAGTTTGCCTGAAAACAGCTACAACCGACCGTGAGAACCCATTGCTCCCTAGCGTGAGCGACCTTTGGGATGTTGCCAATATTTATGAGCGTGAGGTTTTTGACTTTTACGGTGTCAGATTTACCGGACATCCGGATATGCGCCGTGTTTTCATGCGTGAAGACTGGGTGGGATATCCTTTCCGCAAAGACGATGAGACGGAAAAGAATAATCCGCTACGCATGACGAATGAGCCTTTGGCTGATGTTACGGAAACTCTTACGCTCAATGCCGACGGCACCGTGACGCGGTCGGAAAACCGTATATTCGAAAAGGATGAATATGTTGTCAATATAGGACCTCAACACCCCTCCACTCACGGTGTGCTTCACTTCCGTGTGAGTCTGGAAGGTGAACGCATCAGAAAGATCGATCCCATCCTTGGTTATATTCACCGTGCGGTGGAGAAAATAAGTGAGGACATGACTTATCCGCAGACCCTCGCGCTGACCGACCGGCTGGATTATCTTGGAGCCATGCAAAACCGCCATGCCCTTTGCATGACCATTGAAAAGGCTATGGGAGTAGAGGTGAGCGACCGTGTAAAGGTGATACGCACAATTATGGATGAATTGCAGCGTATAGACTCGCATATCCTCTTCTTCTCCTGTCTCTGCCAAGACCTCGGAGCCACGACGGCTTTCCTCTACGGTTTCCGCGACCGTGAGAAAATTCTCGATATCTTTGAGGAGACTTGTGGCGGACGTCTTATCTTGAATTATAACACGATAGGCGGCGTGATGGCGGATATCCATCCAAATTTCCAGAAGCGTGTGAAGGAGTTTATCCCGTATATGCGTAAGAATATTCAGGAATACCACGATATCTTTACCGGTAACGTTATCTTCCAGAACCGCTCGAAAGGTGTCGGCGTTCTGACAAAAGAGCAGTGCATCTCTTTTGGCTGTACCGGAGGTACGGGACGTGCTGCGGGATGGCATAATGATGTCCGTAAGCTGCGCCCTTACGCTGCTTATGACAGGGTACGGTTTAATGAAGTAACGCGTACCGAAGGCGATAGCTTTGCCCGCTATATGGTGCGTATGGATGAAATTCTTGAGAGTCTGGATATTATCGAACAGCTTATCGACAATATACCGGAAGGTAACTTCCAGGAAAAGATGAAGCCAATCATTAAGGTGCCCGCCGGAACTTATTATACTTCTGTGGAAGGAAGCCGCGGAGAGTTTGGCGTTCTGCTTGAAAGCAAGGGAGACAAAACTCCTTACCGGTTACATTATCGCTCTACGGGTCTGCCGCTTGTTGCCGCTATGGACACGGCGTGTCGTAACAGCATGATTGCCGACCTTATAACCATAGGCGGAACTGTCGATTATGTAGTTCCGGACATTGACCGTTAACATTAAAATAACAAAGAAATGTTTAATTTCAATACAGTAAGTTCCTGGCTACACGGTTTGCTTACCGGATTTATGCCGGAGTGGGCGGCTGTTCTGACAGAAAGTGTTCTGGTGGCGCTTGTCCTCATTACGCTTTATGCCGTGTTTGCCATTGCTCTTATTTATATGGAGCGAAAAGTCTGCGCCGCTTTTCAGTGCCGTCTAGGGCCGATGCGTGTAGGTCCTTGGGGTACGCTTCAGGTGTTTAGCGATGTGTTCAAGATGCTGACAAAGGAGATTATCAATTTACGCCAGACGGATATGTTCCTGCATAGCCTGGCGCCGTTTCTCGTTGTCACGGCTTCAATGGTCACATTCGCTTGTTTGCCTTGGAATGCCGGTGCGCAAATCATTGATTTCAACGTCGGTGTGTTTTTCTTCCTGGCCATTTCCAGCATAGGTGTGGTAGGGATTCTTTTGGCCGGTTGGAGCAGTAATAACAAGTATTCGCTGATCGGTGCCATGCGTAGCGGCGCCCAGATCATTAGTTATGAGTTGTCTATCGGTATGACAATGCTTACCATGATCTGTTTCACCGGTACGATGTCATTCTCTGAAATTTGTGCGCAGCAGGCTGCTGAAGGCTGGAATATATTCCGTGGCCATTTGCCCGCGGTTGTTGCCTTTGTCATCTATTTGGTGGCTGGTAATGCCGAATGTAATCGCGGCCCGTTTGACTTGCCTGAGAGTGAGAGCGAACTGACAGCCGGTTATCATACGGAATATTCCGGTATGCACTTCGGTTATTACTATTTGGCTGAATATCTGAATCTGTTTATCTGCGCAGGCATCGCATCTACCATCTTCCTGGGAGGATGGGCACCGCTTCATATTGCCGGCCTTGACAGCTTCAATGCAGTAATGGACTACATACCCGGTGCGGTGTGGTTTGTCGGCAAGACATTCTTCGTGGTCTTCCTCCTTATGTGGTTACGCTGGACGTTCCCACGTTTGCGCATTGACCAGATACTCTCGTTGGAATGGAAGTATCTCGTTCCCATCAGCATGGTCAATCTGATATTGATGGCTTTGGCCGTATCGTGGGAGTTCCACTTTTAATCCGTAGTAAATCATGAACGAAGAAAAGAATTATATTCAAGGCTTATTCGGTGGGCTCAAAACTTTGGGTATTGGTCTGAAAACCACTATGCGTGAGTTTTTTACCAAGAAAATCACCGAACAATATCCTGAAAATCGCAGTGAACTTCAAATGTTCGATCGCTTTCGCGGTTCGCTGACGATGCCTCATAATGAGAATAATGAACATAAGTGTATCGGTTGCGGTCTTTGCCAGATGGCCTGCCCTAACGGTACGTTGAATGTAACAAGCGAATTTTATGAGGACGAAGATGGCAAGAAGAAAAAGCGCCTGGTAAAATATGAATATAACCTGGGAGCCTGTATGTTCTGTCAGCTTTGTACGCGTGCCTGTCCGCATGATGCCATCACTTTCGATCAAAGTTTTGAGAATGCGGTGTTCGACCGTTCAAAACTTATCAAGATTTTGAATCATCCTGGGAGTAAGGTGCAAGAAAAGAAAGTAGTAAAGAAGGAGGCCGTCGCTACAGCAGCGCCTCCTGCTGCCAAACCGGCTGAGGCCTAAAAATTACTTAATAAATGGATTCACAAAATATCATGTTTGTAATATTGGCAGTGGTCATAGTACTCTCTTCCGTCGCCACCGTGGTAACGAAGAGCATCGTACGAGCTGCCACATATCTGCTTTTTGTGCTTTTGGGCACAGCAGGTATGTATTTCCTGATGGGGTACACCTTCCTGGGCGCTGTTCAGACAATGGTTTATGCCGGCGGCATCATTGTGCTTTATGTTTTTGCTATTTTGTTAACCAAAGGCGGAAATGATGCTGTAGTGAAACGTACCGCGAAAGATGCCTCTTGGGGATTTGTACTGACACTGGTGGGATTTCTTACCTTTATTGGAGTACTTCTCAAGCAAAATCTCTTTAAAAATGTTGTAGCTCTCAGTGCACCTGAAGAACCTGTCGGAGATGCTTCACACAACTCCATTAATGAGATTGGTCGTTTTATGCTTTCATCAGGCAATGATGGTTATCTCCTGCCTTTTGAAGCCGTCAGTGTTCTGTTGTTGGCATGTATCGTGGCTGGTCTGCTCATTGCCCGTAAACGGTAGTTATATATAAAATCAGACAAATGATACAGATAGAATATATCTTGATAATCTCGGCTGTTATGATGTTTGCCGGTATCTTCGGGTTCCTTACCCGTCGGAGCACTTTGGCCATCTTGCTTTCTATTGAGTTAATGCTCAATTCGGCCGACCTTAATTTTGCAGTGTTTAACCGTATGCTTTATCCCAACGGTCATGAGGGGTATTTCTTCGCACTTTTCGGCATTGCCATTGCTGCTGCCGAAAGTGCTGTTGCAATAGCCATCATGATAAATATTTATCGCCTGCTCAAGGATATTACGGTAGATAAGTTGGAAAAGATGAAGTGGTAATTTAGTTTCATAGTTGTTTTCATCAGTTTTTTTGAGGATATTGATCATTGGATGAATCTGAAAGACCGTTTTAGTCCGGATGTATACAATAAATGCTGAATTCTGATGTAACGACTTTCCTGACATTAAAAATATGGAATATACAATATTAATCCTATTGCTGCCCTTTCTCTCCTTCCTGCTATTGGGAATTTGCGGAAAGTGGCTCAGCCATAAGGCCGCCGGACTGGTCGGCACTTGCGTCTTGGGCATGGTGGCGGTATTGTCTTATGCTACAGCTTATGGATATTTCACCATGCCACGAACAGCTGATGGCGTTTTTGAGACGATAGTACCGTACAATATTAATTGGTTGCCATTCTTCGATGGAAGCCTGCACTTTGATATGGGTATTATGCTAGACCCTATTTCCGTGATGATGCTTATAGTCATCTCTACGGTATCTCTCATGGTGCATGTTTATTCTTTCGGCTATATGCATGGTGAGCGCGGTTTTCAGCGTTATTATGCCTATTTGAGCCTTTTCACTATGTCCATGCTTGGCCTTGTTGTGGCCACCAACATTTTTCAAATGTATCTCTTTTGGGAACTTGTGGGTGTATCCTCTTATCTGCTCATCGGTTTCTATTATACTTCTCCCGCAGCTATTGCGGCTTCGAAAAAGGCCTTTATTGTGACACGTTTTGCTGATATGTTTTTCCTTATCGGTATTCTCATTTACGGTTACTATTGCGGATCGTTTGGTTTTGATTTCGATGCTGAAGGCTTTGCAAAAGGTGGTTTCATACTTCCCACGGCCCTTGTGCTGATGTTCATTGGCGGTGCCGGTAAGAGTGCTATGTTCCCCTTGCACATCTGGTTGCCCGATGCAATGGAAGGCCCCACACCTGTTTCTGCTCTTATTCATGCCGCAACCATGGTTGTTGCCGGAGTGTTTCAGGTAGCCCGTTTGTTTCCTTTGTGGATACAGTATGCTCCCGAAGCCTTGAGTATAGTCGCTTGGGTAGGCGCGTTTACTGCGTTCTATGCCGCTGCTGTTGCCTGTGCGCAGAGTGACATAAAGCGTGTATTGGCTTTCTCTACAATCTCACAGATAGCTTTCATGATGGTAGCCCTTGGCGTTTGTACGGAAATAGCTACAGGACATGAACACCACGGTAGTCTTGGTTACATGGCTTCTATGTTCCATCTCTTTACCCATGCCATGTTCAAAGCCCTTCTTTTCTTGGGTGCAGGGTGTATAATTCATGCAGTTCACAGTAATGAAATGTCAGCTATGGGCGGTTTGCGCAAATATATGCCTATTACGCACATAACGTTCCTCATAGCATGTTTGGCTATAGCCGGTATTCCTCCTTTTTCCGGTTTCTTTTCAAAAGACGAGATTCTGACAGCTTGTTTTGCCTACAGTCCGTTTATGGGATGGATTATGACAGCTATCGCCGCTATGACTGCATTCTATATGTTCCGTCTTTATTTCGGTATTTTCTGGGGAACAGAGAACAAGGAACTTCATGCCAAGCATACGCCGCATGAAGCACCACTCACAATGACAGTTCCTCTTGTCTTCCTGGCTCTTGTTACCTGTGCAGCAGGTTTCATACCTTTCGGCAATTTCGTCAGTGCCGATGGTCAGTCCTATGATATTCATCTTGATTGGAATGTTGCAGGTACGAGCATTGCTATCGCTGTAGTGTCCATTGCTCTTGCCACTTATATCTATATGGGAGAGCGTCAGCCGGTAGCCAATGCCATTCAGGAAAAGTTCCGGAATTTGCACCGATGGGCATATAAGCGTTTCTATTTGGACGAAGTTTATCAGTACGTCACCCATCGTATTATTTTCGCGCATATCTCCAAGCCTATCGCCTGGTTCGACCGTCACATTGTCGATGGATTTTTCGATTTTCTCGCCTGGGGAACCAATGCTCTCGGCTTCCAAATTCGCGGTTTGCAGGGTGGTGCCGTTCAGAAGTACGCTTATGCCTTCTTTATCGGTATTCTTGTCTTACTCTTAATTTTTATTTTTTAAGCCATGGACAGTAATTTAATCAATGTATTATATCTCTCGTCGTTCGTCTTCATCCCCTTGGTGATGTTGTTCGGCTTGTGGTTGGCCCGTAATATCAATCAGGTCCGCGGCGTGATGGTGGCCGGCAGCAGTCTGCTCTTGGGACTTTCAGTCTATTTGGTCTTCGATTTCCTCGGTGCCCGCGTATCCGATCCAACCAGTGAAATGCTCTTTACCGGTAGTTTTTCTTGGTTCGAACCGCTCAACATTAAATACTCCGTAGGGGTGGATGGAATCAGCGTCGCAATGTTGTTGCTTTCCGCAGTCATTGTTTTCACCGGAACTTTTGCTTCCTGGCAGCTCAAACCGCTGACAAAAGAATATTTCCTGTGGTTCACATTGTTGAGCATGGGAGTGTTCGGCTTCTTTATCACAGTGGATATGTTTGCCATGTTCATGTTCTATGAAATAGCACTGATCCCCATGTACCTGCTCATCGGAGTTTGGGGAAGCGGCAAAAAGGAATATGCCGCCATGAAACTGACACTGATGCTTATGGGGGGGTCCGCTTTCCTGATGATAGGCATCTTCGGTATATTCTATGGTGCCGGCGGCGCCACGATGAATATCGTTGAAATAGCCAATCAGACAGGTGGCGCCCATACTATAGATTTCACGCAACAATGCATTTGGTTCCCCCTGACGTTTATCGGTTTTGGAGTGCTTGGCGCTCTTTTCCCGTTCCACACATGGAGTCCCGACGGTCATGCCTCAGCACCTACGGCCGTGTCAATGCTTCATGCCGGTGTCTTGATGAAACTCGGAGGCTACGGCTGTTTCCGCATAGCCATGTATCTGTTGCCAGATGCTGCTAACGAACTCGGTTGGATATTCCTCATCCTCACCGGTATTTCGGTAGTTTACGGTGCATTCTCGGCTTGTGTTCAGACCGACTTGAAATACATCAATGCCTATAGTTCTGTCTCACACTGTGGATTGGTGCTATTCGCCATACTCATGCTCAATAAAACCGCCTGTACCGGTGCTGTTCTTCAGATGTTGAGTCATGGTCTTATGACAGCTCTTTTCTTTGCCCTCATCGGTATGATTTACGGCCGTACCCATACACGTGACATCCGTGAGTTGAGCGGATTGATGAAAATCATGCCTTTCCTGGCCGTATGCTATGTGATTGCCGGTTTGGCCAATTTAGGCTTGCCAGGGCTTTCCGGTTTTATAGCCGAGATGACTATTTTCGTCGGTTCTTTCCAGAATGCCGACACTTTCCATCGTGTACTTACCATTGCCGCCTGTTCTAGTATTGTCATAACCGCAGTCTATATTCTCCGTCTGGTGGGTAAGATCCTTTATGGCACTTGCACAAACGAGCACCATCTTAAACTGACAGATGCCACATGGGACGAGCGCTTCTCTGTTATCTGCCTTATCGTGGCAGTAGCAGGCCTTGGTTTGGCGCCGCTTTGGGTGAGCAACATGATTTCAACAGGCGTGGCACCTATCGTAGATCATATTCAGAATGTGTCTCATGTAGTGAGTGCGTCAAATCCTTTCCTCTAATTTAAATACACAGCAAACAACTATGCAAATGGATTATTCTCAATTTTTGAGCATGGCTGAAGAACTCAGTCTTCTGGCAGTCATTGTTATCGTATTCTTGGCAGATTTGTTCCTCTGTGGCAAAGAGGAAAAAGGGCTGGGCGATGTTTGCGCCGCCGACAATCAGTGTGCTCCGGCCTGCGGTTGTAATCTCCGCACGTTACTTCCGGTGCTTCTCCTGATGGTCCACACCGTTATCAACCTTGTGCCCTGGTGTGCCGAGTCTTGTCTGCCCTCAGATGCCTTTGGCGGAATGTACCAACATACAGCCATGATGACTATCGTCAAGAGTGTTCTCAACACAGGTGTCATTGTCGTGTTCTTAATGGCCGGATCATGGCTCAACCGTCAGGAAAACAGAATCAAGATGGGTGAATTCCACACACTTGTTCTGTTCACGTTGCTCGGTATGTATTTCATGATTTCCAGCGGTCATTTCATCATGTTCTTCATCGGCCTTGAGCTGGCCTCCATTCCTATGACAGCTCTTGTTGCCTACGACAAGAAACAATACGAAAGCGCCGAAGCCGGAGCCAAATACATATTGCTGGCACTCTTTTCCAGCGCTTTGTTACTCTACGGTGTGTCGCTCATTTACGGTGTGACGGGAACACTCTATTTTGATCAGATGGCCGATACTCTTCAGGTAAACCTTTTGAGCATTCTTGGTCTGGTGCTTTTCATCTCAGGTTTGGGCTTTAAAATATCTTTGGTGCCGTTCCATCTTTGGACTGCCGACACCTATCAGGGTGCCCCCACGGTCGTAACCGGCTATCTCAGTGTCATATCCAAAGGCTCTGCCGCTTTTGTGCTTATGACAGTTCTGATGAAAGTCTTCGGTGCCGCAGCTTTTCAGGAAATGTGGAGCGAAGGTTTCTTTTGGATTATTATAGCTTCCATAACCATAGCCAACCTCTTTGCCATCCGTCAGAAAAACCTCAAGCGCTTCATGGCGTTCTCGGCCATTTCGCAGGCGGGTTATCTTGTTTTGGCCATCATGGGAAGCACGTCACAGGGCATGACCTCTCTGGTCTTCTATCTGTTGGTTTACATGGCTGCCAATCTCGGCGCTTTTGCCGTGTTGCATGTAGTGGAGCAGAATAGCGGGAAGATAGGAATGGACGACTACAACGGCCTTTACCGCACCAATCCCAAACTGGCATTCCTCATGACGCTCTGCCTGTTCTCTTTGGCAGGCATTCCGCCTTTTGCCGGCTTCTTCTCAAAATTCTTTGTCTTCATGGCAGCCTTCAATGCCGGTTATCATCTCCTTGTCTTCATTGCATTGGTCAACACCGTCATATCGCTTTATTACTATCTGCTGATTGTGAAAGCCATGTACATCAAAGACAACGATGCGCCTATAGCCGCTTTCAGGAGCGACTGCGGCACACGTGCCGCCTTGGCTATTTGTATGCTTGGCGTAGTGTTGCTCGGCATCGCCGGTTGTTTCTACAATTATATCGACCGGTTCAGCTACGGCTTATAATGCCAGGCATAATGGCATTGTCAATAATCAGGGAACGGCCCGCAATTATTTTGCGGGCCGTTCTTCTTTTATGGGGCACCTTATCGCCAATAAATTGCCGGCCAGTCCGTCGATGCCTCGAGATGTCATGACTTGTTGAATGGTTCAATGGCCGGCAGAAATCCTTTGGTCGGCTTCGTGAAGAGAATTGTGGTTGTAGCCATGGCGGAAGATAACAGCAACTTTCTAGAGTTTATAAGAAGTATAAATATCTGCACAAATATTTTGTCGGTGTGCATAATTGTCGTACATTTGCCGCCGAATTTACCAAAATAAAGGAAATATGAGAAAATTTTTATTAACGGCGGCTGTTTTTGCCGCTTCATTTCCAACGCTGGCAGGAGGTTATCTTACCAACACAAACCAAAGTGTCTCTTTCTTGCGCAATCCGGCGCGTTTGGCCACGTTTGAACTTGACGGAGCCTATAGTAATCCGGCAGGTCTGGCTTGGTTGGGAGAGGGATGGCACTTCGCTTTCAATTGGCAGAATGCCGCTCAGGAGCGCAATATATTGTCAACCTTTTCACCCTTTGCCTATAATGTCAATCAGCCGGGTAATCCGGTCAGAAAATTCAAGGGAGAGGCTTCCGCCCCCTTTATTCCTTCGCTCGACGCCGCATATCAGAAAGGCCCTTGGACGGTATCTATGCACTTTGGCATTACCGGCGGTGGAGGCAAAGCTACCTTTAACAGCGGCTTGCCTATGTTCGAGGCTCCCGTGTCGCTCATTCCTGGCATGCTGACGCAGGCTGGCATACCTGCCGACGCTTATTCTACCAATATGTATATGAGTGGGCGGCAATACATCTATGGTGTGCAGCTTGGTCTTACTTATAAGATTTTTGAGAACCGTGGCGATTTGAAGCAGGGGCTGTCCGTTCATCTCGGTGCCCGCATGAATTTTGCCAGCAACCATTATGAGGGATATTTGCGTAATATCAGCGCCCGTCTCAACGGCACCATGACACCGCTTAACCCTTACTTCAAGCAGCAGGCCGCCAGTTATGAAGCTACAGCCTTGCAGGCACAGGCTGCTGCCGATCAGTATGCCAAGCTGGCAGCGGTTACAACCGATCCGGTCCAGAAAGCACAGTATGAAGCCCTTTCGGCTCAATATGCCGCCGGTGCGGAACAGGCCGCCGGTGCCGCGTTGCAGTTTACCGGCCTGGCCAATAAGACGGCAGACTTAGAACTGGATTGTGATCAGAAGGGATGGGGAATTGCGCCTATCATCGGATTGGATTACCGTGTAGGGCGGCTGAATCTTGGTGCCCGTTATGAGTTTCAGACTAATATGAATATCGAGAACAAGACTAAGGCAAATACTACCGGTGTGGCTTCGTTTGCCAATGGTGTGAATACGCCTAACGATATTCCTGCCATCCTGAGCATCGGCGCGCAGTATGGCATTACGCCGAAGTGGCGTGTGATGGCCGGGTGGAATTGTTATTTTGACAAGAAAGCCGGCATGTCTGAGGACAAGCAGAAATATCTCAATCATAACACGCATGAAATTACCGCCGGTATGGAGTACGATATCATCGACCGTGTTACGGTGAGTGCCGGTTATCAGAACACGGATTATGGTACCAGCAATGCTTTTCAGAGCGATTTGAGTTTTCACTGCGATTCTTATTCGCTAGGTCTCGGGCTGAAAGTCAAGATCAACGATCATGTTAATGTGAATGGCGGTTATTTTTGGACTAACTATAAGGACTACACGAAAGCCTCCGACAATTACAATGGAACGGGAATGGCCGGGGTCGATGTCTACAGCCGCAGCAACAAGGTGTTTGGGCTTGGTGTGGACATTCACTTCTGATATTTAGAAATATGAGATTTTGTTTGCCGCTTCATGCCTTAAGCATGAAGCGGTATTTTGTTTGTTCCCCCGACAGCGGTTATTAAATGAAGCTATGCCGGTTATTTTTGTTGTCAGCTTTGGCCATACGCTGTTTTTTTCTTAACTTGCCGTGGATTATCCAGTGACGTAAGAATGAACAAGATGCAACATACACCAGTGAGAGTCTTTCACATCATCAGCCATTTCGACCTTGGCGGCGCGGAACAGGTGGCGGCCAATATTGCCAAGTCCTCCACCGGAGGAGTAGAGTATCACATGATTGAGGTGATGCGCGGACACACCCCCTTTACCCGCAGTCTTATTGACGAACTGCAGGCATCGGGCATCCGATTGCATCGTTCTTTCATGCCCGATGTCCGTTTTCACTTTCTTTTCGAACGGTTGGGGGCTTTGTGCTTTCCGTTCTGGTTTCTGTTCCTTTATTTGAAATGGCGGCCTGACGTATTGCACTGCCATACCGAAACGGCCGATATGGCAGTCTGTGCCTTTGCGCGGCTATTCCCTTGGCTGCGCAAATATAAAATTGTACGGACGGTACATAATACGATGTTATGGACCGGAGTGAAACGATTGGGAGACCACATTGAGCGTTTCATGCAACGAAACGGCTGCAATGTGGCCATATCGCCATCAGTGAAGGACGCTTACGGACAAAATTACGGAACGTTTCCGCCTGTCATAATGAACGGTGTGGAACCTGTTGAGCAACGCCGCTATCCCCATTTGCATCCGGACCGGTTAAATATTCTGTTTGCCGGCCGACTGGAACCTCAGAAAGGCATTGAAAGTCTCCTGGAGACCATTCGGCGGATGAAAGGCGACGGGCGTTTTTTTTTCCATTTGATAGGTGATGGTACGTTACGTCAGGAAGTGGAGCGCGTAGTGGATGACGCTGACAATGCCGTATTGGTACCTCCCGTTTTCGGTTTACCGGCTTTTATGGGTTCGTTTGACGCTTTGTTCATGCCCTCGGAGTTTGAAGGCCTGGGATTGCTTGCTGTCGAGGCTGCCATGGCCGGTCTTCCTGTCGTGGCCAACCGTTGTTCCGGATTGAGTGATGCCCTACCGTCTGACTGGCCGTTTTGGGTGACAGGTAATGATGTGTCGGCTTATGTGCATATTTTCAGAAAGACGCTTCCCGTTGCCGATCGTTCCGCTTTGACAGCTTGGGCACGCGAGTACGTCATGAAGCGTTTCAGCGTGCGTAACATGCAACTGGAATATGAGAAAATTTATTTTCAAGTAAAAGAGAGTAGCTTCTAAGAACCGGTGTTAATTGTTCTGATTTTCCGATTTTCTCTTTTGCTTGTTTTTAACACTATTTGCTTTTGGCTGAAAAATGTCGTATCTTTGTAACAGCGGAGCGGGACTTTCTATAAGGAAGTCCCGCTTTTACTATGTTCTTCAGGCATATTCTGGTCATTTTTTTGCCGTATTCTTTCAGGAAATTCCCCGTATTCGAATTTAAAATGCAAGTATTCGTGTTAAAATTCCAATACGATATTTCAGACTCTGATACTTGCAATCTATGTTTTAACACTTTGGAATGTAACGAAAGGTTAAAAGTGTTAAAGTCGGATTCCTCCCATTTTTCAATTTATGATGTAGAAAAACATCAGTCTTGCCTATAAACGGAAGGCATACGGACAATGCTGTAAAAAAACTGCATTTTTGTTTTGCATTTCTCCCGCCTTACACTAACTTTGCATTCTGAAAGAGAGAAACTTCCTCTTTTAAAAGCATATCATCGTAATCTGCAATCATTTTTAGCTAAAAACAATATGTCCGGAACAAAAAAAATCAAGACGGCGCTTGTGTCCGTCTTCCACAAAGATGGCCTTGAGGAAATTCTGGCAAAGTTACACGCCGATGGCGTAAAATTTCTCTCAACCGGCGGTACGCAGCAGTTTATAGAAGAACTGGGATATCCCTGTCAGAAGGTTGAAGACGTCACGACTTATCCCTCCATTTTGGGCGGACGTGTCAAAACACTTCATCCCAAGGTGTTCGGAGGTATTCTCGGACGTCGTGAACTGGCTGAGGACAAGGCTCAGATGGCACAGTATGACATTCCCGAGATAGATCTTGTCATCGTAGACCTTTATCCCTTTGAACAGACCGTGGCAAGCGGAGCTTCTGAAGCTGACATCATCGAGAAAATCGACATAGGCGGCATATCGTTGATCCGTGCAGGCGCAAAAAATTTCAACGATGTGGTTATCGTTCCTTCAAAGGCCGAATACCCTGTTTTGCTTCACATCCTCAATGAAAAAGGTGCCGAGACCGATCTTTCCGACCGCCGTCTCCTGGCTACGCGCGCCTTTGGCGTCTCAAGCCGTTACGATGCAGCCATTCATGAATGGTTTACGCGCTGATCCTATCGCTCTGTCATCCTTATTTTAATTTGCGAAGCAATTGTTTATGAGCATATTTTCAAAATTATTTTCTTTCACGCAAGAGTTGGCCATCGACTTGGGTACGGCCAATACCATCATTATCAGTGACGATCAGATTGCCGTGAACGAACCTTCGGTGGTGGCTCTCGACCGGCATAGCGAAAAAATGATAGCCGTTGGCGGACGTGCCAAGCTGATGTATGAGAAGACCAACGATAGCATCCGCGTCATACGCCCCCTGCGCGACGGTGTGATTGCCGACTTCAACGCTTGCGAGCAAATGATGCGCGGACTTATCAAGATGGTGCATCGCGGCAAACGTCTTTTCTCCCCCTCGCTGCGCATGGTTATCGGCGTGCCGTCCGGTTCGACGGAAGTTGAGTTGCGCGCAGTGCGCGATTCTGCAGAGCATGCCGGCGGGCGCGACATTTTCCTCCTTTACGAACCCATGGCGGCAGCCATCGGCATAGGTATCGATGTGAATGCACCCGAAGGCAACATGGTTGTCGACATCGGTGGCGGAACTACGGAAATTGCCGTGATATCGCTTGGCGGAATTGTCTCGAACAACTCCATTAAAATGGCAGGCGATGACTTTACGGCCGATATCAAGGAATACATGAGCCGTCAGCACAACATGGTTGTGAGCGAACGCATGGCCGAACGCATAAAGATTCACGTCGGTGCGGCGTTGACCGATCTCGGTTCCAACGCTCCCGAAGACTATCTGGTGAAAGGCCCCAATCGCATCACCACAATGCCCATGGAGGTTCCCGTTTGCTATCAGGAAATAGCCCACTGCCTTGAAAAATCAATAGCGAAAATCGAGCAGGCCGTGCTCAACGCCCTTGAAAAGACACCGCCGGAACTCTACGCGGACATCGTGGACAACGGTATATATATAACCGGCGGCGGCGCCCTCTTGCGAGGACTCGACAAGCGTCTGACCGACAAAATAGGCATACCTTTCCACGTAGCCGAAGATCCATTGCTTTGTGTAGCCCGCGGAACGGGAATCGCGCTTAAAAATGTGGAAAAATACACTTTCCTTATGCGATAAGCCGAGAGAAAACGACAGCGATAAATGTATTTTCTTCTCGAATTTATACGTAAATATTACTACGTGCTGCTCTTCCTGCTGCTGGAAGCCGTGAGTTTTTTTATGCTCTTCCGCTTCAACAGTTTTCAGGGTAGCGTGTGGTTTACCTCAGCCAATACCGTAGTGGCTGAGGTGAACCGTTTATACTCAGAGGCTGCGTCTTACTTAAACCTTCGTACGGTTAACCGTCGGCTCACGGATGAGAACCTGCGGCTGAGTCTTGAAGCCGACAAACTGCGTGAAGCTTTGAAAAACGCTACACGCGACACCTCTTACACCGGGCAGACTGTCAGTGAACTGCTCAAAGACTATCGCATCGTACCGGCAGAGGTCGTGTCAAACTCCTCTGCCCCACGTGCCAGCAACTATCTGGTCATCAACCGTGGAAAGAATGATGGCATACAGCCCGAAATGGGGGTCGTTGGCGGTGGAGGCGTCGTGGGCATCGTCTATCTGGCAGGACCGCATTATTCACTGGTCATTCCCGTAACGAACCGGAAGTCGAGCATCAGTTGCCGCATTCGCGGACAACGCTATTTCGGTTATCTGCAATGGGATGGTAAAAATATGCTGACCGCTTACCTTGATGATATCCCGCGTTATGCAAAAATTCAAAAAGGCGACGTAGTGGAAACAAGCGGTTACTCTGCCGTATTCCCTCCCGGAATTTTTGTAGGACGTATTGCCGGTATCGGTAATTCCCCCGATGGGCAGTCATACAAACTTCGCGTCAATCTTGGAACGGATTTTGCCAATCTGCGCGATGTCAACATCATAGCCACAACCTACAAAGCCGAAATAGATACTTTACGCACACAGGCAGCCCGTCAATTAAATGCTCTCAGTGATATTTAGAACGAAAATATCCTTATTCTGCCACGGCATCAAAACTGTGTCCGCTTAAACCCGAATCCAGAAGCAACCGCAACGTTCCCCCGCTTTCCATGTTTCAAACTTTCCTCTCACGCCTCGGCTGGTTTTTCCTGTTGTTAGTACTGCAAGTATTGGTTTTCAATCATATCCATATCATGGGATATGCCACGCCAATGCCTTACATCTACTTCCTTTTGATACTTCCGGCCACCACGCCACGCTGGCTCTATCTTATGTCGGCTTTCATAATGGGTCTGTTGATTGACTCTTTTACCAATACGCCGGGAATGGCAACCTCAGTGCTCTGCTTTTGCGGACTTTTGACACCGGCTTTGCTCAACACTTTCCGCCCTAAGGACACGGAAGACGAAACTCTCCTCCCTTCCATACGGTCAATGGAGTGGGGCGGATTCCTGCGTTTCAGTTTCGTGCTGACACTCATTCATTGCTCCTTGTTCTTCCTGATAGAAACTTTTACCCTTATCCGGTGGCAGACATTACTCATCAACATAGGCGGCAGCACCGCCCTGACCATGCTGATGATAATAGGTTTTGAACTTATAAGGACGAAGAAGCGCAAGTAATAAATTCCGTTTGCAGCGCCCTTATTACTTTTTTATTCTTTATTATATATGTCCGGCGAATTAAACTTTTCAAACCGAAAGTTCGTGATCTGTGGTGTGGCCATCGTGGTGGTCATCATTTATTTGTTGCGTCTGTTCACCCTTCAGCTAATGAGCGATGACTACAAAAAGAACGCAGACTCCAATGCCTTTCGAAAAGACATACAATATCCCTCACGAGGCCTGATCTTTGACCGTAAGGGGCAACTGCTCGTATATAACGAAGCTTCCTATAATATCATGGTGGTCATGAACGACCAGCGCGGAATAGACACTCTGGACTTTTGCCGTACAGTAGGCATCACGCCGGAAACTTACGTAGAGAAAATGAAAGAAATCAAGAGTAAGCCACATTATTCACGGCATACGCCGCAACTTTTCATGAGCCAGATTCCGGCTGAGGAGTTTTCTCTATTCCGCGAAAAGCTTTTCCGCTTCAAGGGCTTTTCCGTAGAAAAACGCGGCGTAAGGCATTATATGTCTGGAATAGCGGCTCATATTCTTGGCGATGTTGGCGAAGTGAATGATAAGGATATTGCGGAAGACGAATATTATCAAAGTGGTGATTACATTGGTAAATTAGGAGTAGAACGTTCCTACGAAAAGGAACTTCGCGGTGAAAAAGGCATGCATATCATGTTGCGCGATGCCCACGGACGTACACAGGGACGATATCAGGGCGGGAAATACGACAAACAGCCGGTTCCGGGAAAAGATATTCTGCTGAGCATCGATTCAGAACTACAGACTTTGGCAGAAAGGCTTCTTGAGGGCAAACTCGGGGCCATTGTTGCCATAGAACCCTCTACGGGAGAAATTCTCTGCATGGCTTCCTCGCCCAGTTATGACCCTCGTCAAATGGTTGGCCGTAGTCGTGGGAAAAATCATTTGATGCTTCAGAAAGATCCTATGAAGCCTTTGCTCAACCGCGCTATAATGGGAATGTATCCTCCGGGATCGACTTTCAAAATTACGCAGGCTCTGTTGGGGTTGCAGGAAGGTTGTATCACTCCTGATATCGCTTTTCCCTGCCATCATGGTTTCAATTATAAGGGGCTACATTTGGGGTGCCACGGACATAGCTCCCCCATCAATCTGGTGCCGGCCATCGGAACGTCGTGCAACGCTTATTTCTGTTGGAACCTTTATCGCATGTTCAACGACCGTAGCCGTTTCAAGGATACTCAGGAAGCTATGACGCGGTGGAAGGATCATCTGGTGTCTATGGGGTTCGGTTATAAGTTAGGTATTGATTTGCCGGGCGAGAAGCGAGGGATGATTCCTAATGCCCAATATTATGACGATCATTATAACAAGGCGTGGAATGCTCTTACTGTCATTTCCATTTCCATCGGCCAGGGTGAAGTTACGGCTACACCGCTTCAGATTGCCAACCTTGCCGCCACTGTTGCCAATAGAGGGTATTACTACGTGCCGCATATAGTTCACCAGATTCAGGGCAGCCGGATTGACACTAAGTATCGTACCCCCAAGCACACTATGGTAGATAGGAAATGGTATGATTATGCCGTTGACGGGATGCGGCGCGCCGTTGTGAGCGGCACATGCCATGCCGCCAATATTCCCGGGCTGGATGTTTGTGGCAAAACGGGAACGGCGCAAAACCGCGGTCATGACCACTCTGCTTTCATGGGATTTGCTCCGAGGGACAATCCGAAAATAGCCGTGGCGGCTTACGTGGAAAACGGAGGCTTCGGTGCCGTTTATGGTGTACCCATCGGCGCCCTTATCATAGAGCAGTACGTCAACGGCAAACTTTCTCCTGAAGCCGAGAAGAAAGCGGATGCCATTCAACACAGACATATAAAATATGGCGACTATGTCAGATAACAGTAACCGTTATCCTATCTTTACCGCAGATTGGATGGTCATTCTCATTTATATTATTTTGCTGGCTTTCGGCTGGTTGAGCATTTGTGGTGCCAGTCATGAAATCGGCGACACCGACTTTGTGAGCTGGGGTACACGCACGGGCAAACAGCTTGTATGGATAGGGCTGTCGTTCGCACTGGGTTTTATTCTACTCATGATAGACGACCGTTATTTCGATACTCTGGCCGATCTGGTATACTGGCTGCTCATCGTTGTCTTACTTGTCACCCCGTTCATAGCTAAAGACATCAAAGGTTCCAGGTCATGGATAAGTTTGGGAGCCGTGAGCCTCCAGCCGGCTGAGTTTGCCAAATGCGCCACAGCATTGGCCGTGGCAAAAATGATGAATGCCTATGGTTTTGCGCTCAACAACATGCGCAACTTCCTCAAAGCCGCCAGCATCGTGCTCCTTCCCATGCTGCTCATCATTCTGCAGCGCGAAACAGGGTCGGCTCTCGTTTTTATGGCCTTTTTCCTCATGTTCTATCGCGAGGGCATGCCGGGCTGCTTCCTCTTTACGGCAACGGCTGCCGTAGCTTACTTTGTTGTAGGCATACGTTTTTCTGTAACTTCTATGCCTTTCACTACAGCCACGGTAGGCGAATTTACCGTACTTGTGCTCATACAGATTTTCACTGTAGGGCTGACGGCTGTGTACCTGCCACGGACTCCACATGCCCGCCGCCTGTTCTTTTGGGGAGTTATACTGACGGCCGGCTCGCTGCTTTTCTCACGTTTTGTCATGGCCTTCGATGTAGCCTGGGCCATGATAGCCTCATGCGTGGGTATGGCGGTTTACTTGGGTTGGCAGGCGTTGGGCGAACGTGTAGGCAAGTACGCATTCATAGCCCTTTTCTCCCTCTTTTCCACGGCTTTTCTCTATACAGCCGACTATGCGCTCAACAATGTGCTCGAACCGCATCAGCAAGTGCGTGTCCGCGTTCTTTTGGGCATAGAGGAGAACATTACAGGATCGGGTTACAACGTGAATCAAAGTAAAATAGCCATTGGCTCAGGCGGACTGGAGGGCAAAGGCTTTCTCAACGGAACACAAACCAAGTTGAAATACGTACCTGAGCAAGATACCGACTTCATCTTCTGCACGGTGGGAGAGGAACAGGGATTCATAGGCTCAGCTGCCGTATTGCTGCTTTTTCTCACACTCATCCTGCGCCTCGTCTATCTGAGCGAACGCCAAATCAGCAAATTCGGCCGCGTTTACGGCTACTGCGTTTTGAGTATCTTCTTTTTTCACCTGCTCATCAACGTGGGGATGGTCATGGGCCTCATGCCCGTCATAGGCATTCCTTTGCCCTTTTTCAGTTACGGAGGTTCGTCATTGTGGGGCTTTACCATCCTGCTGTTCATATTCCTGCGTATCGATGCCGGCAACAAGGCCCGGCTTCGTCAAAGGTAGAAAGAAGAAGAGAGCAGACATTGTGCAACAATTAACCAATCAACAAGATTATGCCAAAGAACACTATTAATAAGACCGGAGCCTTGCTGTTTTTACTGACGATTACCGCTGTTGTAGCCATTATCGTATTCTTGAAAAACGGCAGTGGCGATGAAATGCCGGTATCTGCCGACAGCCTGAGCTCCGACAGCAGAGCCATAGCGCGTCCCGACACTACCATTGCCTCGGAGATAAGTGACATCATCAGCACACCCGACACCATTGCCGCAGCACCGCCTGATTCCATTGGCCGCGACAAACGGCCGGCCGGCGAAGCCGGAGCAGAAGATGGCTATTGGGACGGATATTATGACGGTGTGGCAGCCAAGTCGCCCAATCCGGACAACGTTTCAAGTAATTTCCCGACGATAGGCGAAAGGGCGGTTTATGCCAAAAACTATGCTGAAAATTATGATAGGGGATACGCCGAGGGACGGCATGGGAAACCGTTACAGTCAGCTGGTGAATAATCAGTCTGAAAACGGCATCCAGCCATTTTAACATTATTTGCTTTTGGGCGGAAAATGTATTATCTTTGTAATAGCGGAGCAGGACTTTCTACAGGGAAGCCCCGCTTTTTTATTGATTTTCAGATTAGTTTGTGCCTTTTTTTATCCGGTTTTCCCGTGAATTCCCCGTATTGCAATTTAAATTCCCCGTATTCAAGTTAAAAATCCAATACATACTTTCTCTATTTCAGTACTTGAAAGTGGAAAAACAGCCCACTGAAATGTTGCAGGAAGTTAAATATGTTAAAGTTAAAATCCCGAAATCAGGTAAATGAAAGGGTGTGCAGATATGGAAAATATGGTTTGTCAGACTGCAATAATTGCCGTGGACACCACATTCCCACTTTTGTTAAAGATGCAGGGCTTTTCGCTGAAAGTCGTAATCATGTCGTTTTTTTTGACTAACTTAGCTTGCTAAATTGGGCGAGTAGGCTTTTGCCGAAAACTTTGCAGGTCGGAAAGAACGGCCGAAGAGAAACGGAAAAATCAAAAAACATACCAATATGAACTATAAATGGACTTATGAAGAACCGGCGCCGGCAGAAGCGGCTGCCGCGACCTCACTGGCTGCTGAGGCGGGCATACATCCCGCTTTGGGCAAGTTGCTTCTGGGGCGCGGCATTTCCACTTCAGCCGAAGTCCGCCGATTCTTCAAACCCCAGCTCACCGACTTGCACGATCCTTTCCTTATGGACGACATGCAAGCGGCTGTGGACCGTCTCAACGAAGCTATGGGCCGCAAGGAACGCATCCTTGTTTATGGCGATTACGATGTCGACGGGTGTACGGCCGTTGCACTGGTATATAGGTTCTTACAGCAATATTATTCAAACATCGACTTCTACATCCCCGACCGGTATGAAGAGGGGTACGGCATCTCGAAAAAGGGAGTGGATTTTGCTGCAGAAACCGGCGTAAGGCTTATCATCGTGCTCGACTGCGGCATCAAAGCCGTCGAGGAAGTAGCCTATGCCAAATCGCTTGGCATCGATTTCATCATCTGCGACCACCATGTGCCCGATGAAACGCTGCCTTGTGCCGTAGCTATTCTCAATCCCAAGCGGCGCGACAACCATTATCCTTATACCCATCTCTCTGGTTGCGGCGTAGGCTTCAAGTTCATGCAGGCCTTTGCCATCAACAATGGCATAGAATTCAACAAGCTTGTCTCACTTCTGGACCTTTGTGCCGTAAGCATTGCTTCCGACATCGTGCCCGTAATGGGGGAAAACCGTATTTTGGCCAGTCATGGCCTGCGGTGTCTCAACGCCAATCCCAGTATCGGCCTGCGCGCCATAATCGAGGTATGCGGTCTGGCCGACCGCGAGCTTTCGATGAGCGACATCATCTTCAAGATAGGTCCGCGCATCAACGCCTCGGGGCGTATGCAAAACGGACGTGAAGCCGTGGAACTGCTGGTAGAGAAAGAGTACGGCGCCGCTCTTGAAAAAGCCGGCCATATCAACCTCTACAACGAGGCACGCAAAGACCTCGACAAGCAAACTACCGAACAGGCCGTAGAGCAGGTGGGACGGACTGTTGACATCAGCGGTTGCCGCAGCATCGTCATCTACAATGAAGAGTGGCACAAAGGCGTCATCGGCATAGTGGCCTCACGTCTTACGGAACAGTATTACCGGCCCGCCGTAGTGCTTACACGGTCGGAAGGTATGGCCACCGGCTCTGCCCGGTCGGTGTCGGGATTCGATGTCTATAAAGCCGTACAAAGTTGCGCCGATCTTTTGGAAAACTTTGGCGGACACACCTATGCCGCCGGTCTGTCGCTACGTGTAGAGAACGTGCCCGAATTCGGACGCCGCTTCGAAGCCTACGTATCCGAGCATATTCTCGATGAGCAGACCAAAGCCAGCCTCGACATCGATGCCTATCTCGACTTTCAGGATGTAAACTTCCGCTTCTATCAGCAACTCAAGCGGTTTGCACCCTTCGGGCCGGGCAACGAACGCCCCGTTTTCTGTACCCGTCGGGTCTACGATTACGGTACAAGCAAAGTCGTAGGACGCGGACAGGAGCACATCAAGCTCGAACTGGTGGACAACAAAAGCAACAACGTGATGAACGGCATAGCTTTCGGACAAAGCTCACAAGCCCGCTACATCAAAACAAAGCGCGCTTTCGACATTTGTTACGCAGTGGAGGAAAACACTCACAAGCGTGGCGAAGTGCAACTGCAGATAGAAGATATCCGGCCTTGCGAATAAACTGACACCTGCCTTGGAAAAATTTCGCGACATACTCCGCAAAAACTGGGGATACGATGATTTCCGCGGCATACAGCCCGATATCATCCGCAGTATTGCAGGCGGTCATGACACCCTCGGACTCATGCCGACAGGCGGCGGAAAGAGCATCACGTTTCAGGTGCCTTCGCTCGCCATGGAAGGGATGACCATTGTCGTCACCCCGCTCATCGCGCTCATGAAAGACCAGGTGGAAAACCTTTGCATGCGCGGCATACGTGCTGCTACAATACACGGCGGACTGTCGCATGAGGAAATACTGAAGCACCTCGACAACAGCGTCTACGGTGCCTACAAATTCCTGTACGTATCGCCCGAACGGCTGGGGTCGGAACTTTTTCAGGCCAAACTCCGGCGGATGAAAATCAACTTCATCACCGTGGACGAAGCGCACTGTATCTCGCAATGGGGATACGATTTCCGTCCGGCTTATCTCCAGATAGCGGAAATACGCAATGTCCTCCCAGGCGTACCCGTATTGGCGCTTACAGCCACCGCTACGCCGCGTGTGGTGGACGACATTTGCAGGCAACTGAACTTTCCGCAGGAAAAACGGCACGTATTCCGCATGAGTTTCGCCCGTCCTAATCTGCGCTATATCGTGCGGCGAACGGAAGACAAAGAGGCTGAAATCATACATATCCTCAGCAGTGTCGGAGGCGCTGCCATCGTTTACACGCGCAGCCGCCAGGGAACGGGAGACGTAGCGCGGTTGCTCAACGAGAACGGCATTAAAGCCATCAGCTATCATGCCGGATTGTCAGAAACGGACAAGGATGTTCGCCAGCGTGCCTGGCAGGAAGGAGAGACACGCGTCATGGTGGCCACAAACGCCTTCGGAATGGGTATAGACAAGTCCGATGTACGACTGGTGGTGCACATGGATTTGCCCGATTCCGTAGAAGCCTATTTTCAAGAAGCGGGCCGTGCAGGCCGTGACGGCCAGAAGTCCTATGCCGTATTGCTCTACAATAATGGCGACCATGGAAAGATGCTGCGGCGTATTCCCGAGACATTTCCTCCGCGCGAATTTGTCGACAAAGTGTATGAGGATCTCGGCAGTTACTTCCAATTGGGCGTGGGCTACGGAGAAGGCGCGAGCTATGAGTTTAATATCGACCGGTTCTGCACGGCGTTCAAGCATTTTCCCGTGCAGACAGTCAGCGCCCTGCGGCTGCTGACACGGGCCGGCTATATAGATTTTCGCGAAGAGACCGACAACACCTCGCGCCTGTTCTTCCTTGTGCGCCGTGATGAGCTTTACGGTATTCACCACTTTGCCCCTCTCACGGAAGAGGTGCTTCATCATGTGTTGCGTAATTACAGCGGTGTCTTTTCCGATTATGTCTGCATTGACGAAAGTCTTTTGGCACATGCCTGCGAATGTACGCCGCATGAGGTGTATGAGATTTTGAAAATGCTGTCCCGTCAGCGTATTATCCATTATATTCCCAGAAAGAAAATACCTCATATAACTTATCTCGTGCGGAGACTGGCCAATGCGCCGCTTTCGCGCAATGTTTATGACGAACGGAGAGATGATTATGTCCGTCGCATAGAGTCAATTCTCCAGTATGCGTCTACGGACGCCATTTGCCGCAGTCGTTACCTGCTCGATTATTTTGCAGACTCTACGGCTACGGATTGCGGTCATTGTGACGTCTGCATCGGTCGTCGTAAGAATACTTCAGGTGTGACAGAGCTGGCCGCGCTTTATACGGAATTGCTGGCCGATGGCAGTTGCCGTGATCTTACGGACTTTCCTTGCGGGAGGTTTGACGAGTCGGTGCGTATTTTGGCCTTGCAGTACCTTTCGGGAGCGGGACTTGTGCGGCAAACGGATAAAGGCTATGTGATTTGCCGCTGAGCCATGTTTTTTATGGCCATTTCTAGTGCCTGTCCTGGCTTGGAATAATGTTTGCAGTTGTGTGTGTGTCGAAAGTGCGGATATGATATCCGTTCTATTTAGTTTGTATGCGGCTTTTGCATTTGATACTTTGTTTTTTATATCGCATACATAACTTTTTTTCGCTGAAATAGGTATTTTTGCAATTGTTGCCGCATTTTGAGGAATATTTGAAACTAACCAAATTATATTGTAAGAACAATGAACAAAAGATTTTTCAGCCTGTCCATGGCTTTCGTGATGGTCATGGCGCTTATGTCACAAGGCCGGGCCAAGTATGTGTTTTATTTCATTGGCGATGGTATGGGAGTGAACCAGGTTAACGGAACGGAAACTTACCTTGGGGCACTTGAAGGGCGTATAGGCGTATCGCCGCTTACTTTCACGCAGTTTCCTGCCGTAGGCATTGTCAATACGCAATCGGCCACGAATGGTGTGACGGATTCTGCTGCCAGCGGGACGGCTTTGGCCTGTGGCCGTAAGACTAAAAACGGCGCACTCGGAATGTTGGCCGATTTGACAACAAGTATAAGCAGTGTGGCCGCAAAAGCTAAAGAGGCCGGTATGGCTGTCGGTGTGGCGACAAGCGTATCGGTGGACCATGCTACGCCGGCGGCGTTTTATGCGCATGTGCCGGAACGCGGCATGTATCACCGGATAGGGAAAGATCTGATAACAGCCGGTTTCGATTTTTATGCCGGAGCTGATTTCCGCAATAATGAGGACAAGGCCGATACCTTGGGAACGCTTCATGAGCAGTGTGGCGCGGCGGGCTATACTCTTGTGCGCAATTACAGGGAATATCAGAAAAAGCGCCGCCGTGCCGACAAAATGTTGCTCCTGCAGGGCGATAAGCCTTCACATGGTGACCGTACATGCCTGCCTTATGCTATAGACCGTCAGAAAGATGATTTGACGCTACAGCAGATAACCCGTGCCGGGTTGTCCTTTCTCGCCAGAGAAGACAAAGGGAAGGACGGTTTTTTCCTGATGGTTGAAGGTGGAAAAATTGATTATGCCTGCCATTCCAACGATGCCGCCACGGTGTTCAAGGAGGTGATAGACTTGGATCAGGCTGTGCGGGTGGCTTATGAGTTTTATGAACAACATCCCGAAGAGACACTGATTGTTATTACGGCCGACCATGAGACCGGTGGCATTGTGTTGGGACGTGGCCCCTACGAACTGCATCTCGACTTGTTGAAATATCAGAAAATGAGTGTGGAGAAGTATTCTGCACATTTGAAGGAACTCAGTAAGAAAATGGGCGACACTCTCACGTGGGAAGCGGTGGAGGCCGATCTCAAAGAGAACTGGGGATTCTGGCAGGGGGTAAAATTGAACGACCATCAGACGAACCGACTCAAGAAAGCTTACGAAGCCCTTATGAGCGGTAAGGACAACGGTACGAAAAATCTTTATGCCAGCCTTAACGGCCTGTCCGATGCTGCCCGCCGCACCATGGCTGAGTGTGCATTGGTAGGCTGGCAGAGTGGCGGACATTCCAACGGTTATGTTCCGGTGTTTGCCATTGGAGCTGGTTCGGAAAAATTTGCCGGCATGATGGACAATACGGCGATACCAGCCCGAATTGCCGAAGCCGCAGGTCTTGACCTTTAAGCCTTTCGATACTGCCTCAGCAGCAGCCCGTTGCCATGGCAGCGGGGCTTTTTTTTATGGTCCGGCACATTTTAACACTATTTGCTTTCCGCCGGAAAATGTCGTATCTTTGTAACAGCCAAGCGGGACTTCCACGTGGGAAGTCCCGCTTTTTATATGATTTTCAGTTATTTTTGTGTGGATTTTCGCCGTATTATTGTCCTGAAATCCTAGTATTGGAATTTGAATTCCCCGTATTCGTGTTAAAATTCGAATACGGACTTTTGTGATTCCAATGCTTGAAGTCGGTTTTTGAGGTGTTTTAAATGTATAAGAAGGTTAAATATGTTAATTTTGAAATGGCGAAAAAGTGAGTTTCCCGTCATTGCGTTCTTTTACCGGCAGACTTTGTATGCCGCCAGTCTTGCAGTTATTTGCGCGGGACCTTTTTATTTTGGCGTTTCATAAAACCGCCGAATATGCGGAACAGTTTATAGCCTAACAATACGCCATCGTATGTCTTGAAAGCGGCTTTGGCGCGGTTGGACCATAAGTGATATTTGTTTTCAATGACGGGAGGTTCCACCATTTTGCCCCACATCTGCGTGATGTTCTGTTCTTTTTCGGCTATTTGCTTTGAAAGTTCGCTGCGGCGGGCTTTAATGGCTTCGAGGGAGTATGGAGATTTTACCATGGGTTATTGTTGCTTGTTTTGAGTGTCGTTTTTCTTTTCCAGAAATATACGGGCTATGAAGCTGGCCGTGGGACGCATGATGAGGGTATGACGGAAAATGTATACCAGCAGTCCGAGAAGCAAGCCAACTCCCGCCACAATGGCACAGGCTCCGGCCAGACTTCCCACTACATCAGCCAGCAGCAATGCTACGGTGTAGGAGAGAAACAGCAGGGCTACGGCGAAAATCACCAGCAGAACGACAGCCAGCAGCAAAGCCGACAGCAATGTGATGAGCTTGCCCACGAAATCGAGCTTGAGAAACTCAACCCTCAACCCGGCATAGTCGCGTATTTCGTTGATGAGATTACGGATGGATTTGATATTGTCGTCGTCGGAAAACACAGTCGGTTATTTTTTTGATTTGATAAAATGTCATGCGGATGTAAAAGAAAATGTGGCACGTGAGGAATAGAATTCCGGTAGATGCCCGAAACTGTATAGTTACCTCACATGCCACATTTTTTTAATGTTGTTTTTTCACGCCATCTTAGTAGTCCATGGCAATCTCGTCTGTAAGCTCGTCCATTTCCTTACGGCTCAACTTGATGCCCTTGCGGCGAAGTGCATCGGCAATTTTCTTACGGGTGTCTTCTCCTTTTTCAGGAGCAAAGAGAACACCGGCGGCAGCACCTACAACGGCTCCGCCCAAAAAAGCTACAAATAGATTCAATCCTTTCATGATGTAAAAATTTAATGGATTAAACTTTCAAACCTAAAAACCTGTCGGCACTGATTGGCCGAGGTGTTTCAGTTCATGGCGCAAATATACCGTTTTACGATATGCAAGCCAATAGCATGCAAGTTTTTTTACCACAAAACGGTGTAAATGGGCCAAGTTTAAAGTTGTTTAACTGTTAGTGTAAGGCAATACTGAAACATAAGAACTAATTTTGCAAAACAAGGCGGTTCAGGGCATGTGCTCTCTGCCGAAGTAAAATGTCACGGGCAGGACAAATGCCTGAAAAGTTTATTCCACAACAAAATATATTAAACACTCTAACATGAAGACATCTCTCGTATTAGGCCTTACCTTGTGCAGCGCAACACTGCTCTTCACAGGCTGTAAATCACAAGAAAGCGCTTACCGCCAGGCTTATGAAAAAGCAAAAGCCCAGGAACAAAACAATGCCGGTAATGAAACTTCGGTAGTGGCTGTTAACCCTAACGGGCAGAACTATAATCAAGGCAATGTAGCCGTAACCCCCGTTACTACGGCTCCTACTGCCGTAGACCATAGTGATGTACGTACCATTGAAGGGGGAGTGACCGTAGTCAAGGGAGAAGTCCTGCGCGCCTACAGTGTTGTAGTGGGCAGTTTCGTGACATTGGCTAATGCCGAGAGCCTGATGTCGACGCTCCAGAGCAAAGGGTGTGCTGCCCGTGTGGTGAAAACCAATGAGACCATTAGCGGACACACAGGCTGGTTCCGTGTGATTGCTTCGTCTTATGACGACAAGGCTTCGGCTGCCCGTTCGCGCGATGAACTGAAAAGTACCTACGCCGGCGCCTGGTTGCTCTATAATAAATAATGAAGAAACAACGGCGGGGCCGTTTGCCTGCATCAGTTCCTCATAAGAGCGGATAGCTGTATGCAGCGGAGCCTGTCGCCTCGAAAGGAATATAAAATAAGAATAAACGAGCTGGTTGCCCAAAAGGTGACAGCTCGTTTGTTCTTATCGTCTGGAATAGAAACGTTACTGTTGTCATACCACCTCCGCATGTCTGCACTCCTCTCTAATTTATTAAAGCATCATCCTGTAAAGGTGTTCTTCTTCTGCTGGCTGCTCATTATATCCGGATACGGACATTGTGTGGCCGCCTCTGCGCCTGAACGTGACAGTACGGAGACAGGGTGGGAGGTTAGTCTTGATACATTAATAGCGCGCGTTTATTCTTACACGGAACGCAATGGGTTGAATTTAAAAGATTTCGGTTCGGAAATATATGCACGCCACTACTTGCGCACTTATCGCCGCAACGGTCTGACACGTTATGTTCCAGGGCTTTTCCGTTTGGAACGCGGCGAAAACGATTACTTTGGTGAAAGCCTGGCACGCTACCGCTTTCGGCCTCCTGCCGAAGTGGACAAAAAGACTTTGGCCGCTTTTACCACCATGCCGTATCTTCCGGCAGGAAATGATCAGTGGACTGGTCGCTACAGCCTCTCCATTTATTCAGCTAATCTTTTTACCGATCGGATTCTTTCACCGCTTAACCGGCGAAACCGACGGTTCTATCGCTATAGAGTACAGAGTTGTTACGAAATTGAGGGAAAGCGGATTGTCAGTTTGAGAGTGAAGCCCCGCGTCTATAATACACAACTTGTGCGCGGAAAAATTGACATAGAAATGGCTACAGGCCGCGTCCATCATTTTTCATTCGATTTTACCTATGACGGCTCGCGTCTTCATGTCAGCGGAGAAATGGGGCGGGAGGGACAGGCTTCGCTTCTACCCTATAAAATATTGTTAGTGTCGCGCATGAAGTTTTTGGGCAACCGCTTTGAAGAAGCATATGAAGCCACAGCGACCTACGACTTCAGTGAGACTCATACAGACAAGAAACAGGCAAAACGCCGTGACCGTTTCGATCTCACCGAACAATGCCGCTTGCGCACCGACACAACACGGATGCGTCGCGACCGTGATTTCTTTGACAGCCACCGCCCGTTTCCACTCATGGCGCACCAACAAGCCGTTTACGACCGGTATGCAGAAAGTAAAACCAAAACTTTCCGGCCATTGCAGCCCGACACAACAGCTAAAAAACGTTTGAGAATGTCGCCTGCTACAGAAAAAATTCTTTTTGATAACCACAGTTACAGTATAGGGAAAAAGGCACATATAAAACTTCCGGCTCTGCTCACACCGTCAATGATACAATGGAGCAAGAACAAAGGTTTCTCACTTCAGGCGCGTTTCCGCTTTCGTTATGACTTCCTTTCACAGCGCGCTGTCAACTTCTCGCCTCGTGTGGGATATAATTTCAAGCAGCGTCAGGTGTATTGGCAATTGCCGCTCAACCTTACTTTTTGGCCCTCGCATAACGGTTATGTCGATATCTCAGCGGCAGGTGGTGACCACATGTATAACAGCCGTCAGGCTGATGAGGTACGTTCAAAACTTCATGGTGTGACGGGATATGATTCGCTCGTCAACATTTTCAACAGTTATGAATTCCACTATTACCGTGACAACCATCTTAAAGCGATGGTGTCGGTACAGCCGGTAGTCGGTCTTCAGATTGGTGCAGGAGTGCGTTACCACCATCGTAGTTTGCTCCATTGGAATGACATCGCAGCTCAAAGCGGCATGTATCGTCATCTTTCCAGTATTGCTCCACGTTTGCATGTGATGTGGACTCCGGGGCAATATTACTATCGTGACGGTCTGCGTCCTGTGCCGCTTCATTCTCAATGGCCCACCTTTATGCTCGATTACGAACGAGGCTTACAGGCTGCCGGCGCGCACACGGATTATGAACGTATAGAGTTTGATGCGAAATATTATCTGCCACTTTATGCCTTAAGGGCACTCTACTTCCGGGCTGGCGGCGGTTTCTACACCCGTCGCAGCAATAATTGTTTTCTTGACTATGACTACTTTCGCAACAGTTATATGCCTGAAGGATGGGAAGATGAGATGTCAGGACAATTCCAGCTTCTTGATAGCCGATGGTACAATGAGTCACGTCACTATGCCCGTTTGTCTGCCGCTTATGAAAGCCCTATGCTTTTGTTCTCGCGACTGAAATTTCTTACTAAGATTGTACAGAAAGAACGTGTATATCTCAATTTGCTTCATGTCAACAAACTAGGGTATTACGGGGAATGGGGATACGGCCTTTCCACCCCGATACTTGATGCCGCGGTTTTTGTCGCTGTGGCAGGTCATAAGCAAGCGGGGATAGGTGGTAAAGTGGCATTTCGTTTGTTTGATGATTGATTTCCATAAAGAGGGGAGGCCTTTACAATTGTAAAAGCCTCCCCTCTTTATGGAAAAATAAGTAGTCATCCGGTTTAAACCGCTTCGTTTACAGTTATCTCAATGTTTTTGCGGATGTCTGTTTCTGCGATAGGAATGACAAGACCGCCAACATTTTCCGAACGTTTGATTTTTAGCTTCTTGCCATTTACACGTATTTGTGCGGCTGAAGACATACCGGGTAATTCTATGCGATAAGCACGTTTAAGAGGTTGCCCCTCATAGTTTCCCTGGCTCGGAGCAATTCTTATCAAAACCATACCATCGACCGTTTTCTTATATGTCAAGGCTGTAGTAGCAAAACGTTCTTGAAGGTAATCAGTGGTCAGGCCGTCGTCCTCGTATAAAGTATACGTATTGTTATCACCGGCTTGTCCCGGGTAGCAACGTATCACTAAAGTTTTAAGTGGGGTAGATGCCATGCACTCAGTATATGGCTGCATGGGTAATGGCCAGCCACCTTTTACGAAAACCGGCGATTCTTCCAGTGGACAACTGACTGTAGCTGTTTTTCCGCCTTCATATTTTTTCCGGTAAACAGGCTATACCAGTCTGCTCCGCTGGGAAACCATACAGGCAGCTCTACTCTATAATCCTCCCCCTTGCCGGCTTGTGTTACAGGAGCGCCCAATATTAAATCGCCAAAGAAAAATTGGCCGTCGTTGTTGTAGGATTTCTCTTCGTTGGGGTATTCTATGTAGAGACCTCGGTTGAGCGGTAGCATATCCGTGTGACATTGACGCACACTGCTATAAATATAAGGCATCAGTTCGGAACGTAGGTGGTAGATGCGACGCATGGCCTTTTCCTGCCGTTCACCCCACAATCATGGACGACGGTCCATTTTTTCTCCCACCACAGAATGGATGCGCAATGAAGAGTTCAGCAAACCGAATTGGGTCCAGCGTGTATAGAGTTCCGGATCTAGTCCATCGTAAAAGCCACCGATGTCGTGTGCCCAGAAGAAGCAGCCAGCATTGTCGCTGGCAGTGGTCAGTTTCACCTCAAAGCGCAACATATCCCAGTTGCCGACGGCATCACCTGAGAATTGGATTGGATGACGATGGTCACCCCAACCGCCCCAGCGGGAAAAACCGGCTCCTCTTAGGTTGCCCTGTTTTGAGTAGTTGTAATACAATTCGTTGAGCCAAGGCAGATGTTTGGTCGTTGTGCCGCGTACTATTGGATAGCTGTAGTCCTGCTGCCAATCCAGCCACCAGAAAGCCACTCCCATTGAGTCGCTTTCACCGTGAGCGTGCTTCAGGAATTTTTCCATGTAATGGCGGTCTCCAGCATCAAAGAGGGGTACACCTTCCTTTAATGTGTCAAAGCCCAGATCTTTGATGAAACCATCATGCATATCCTCATGTGGTCGCAAACCATCGTGTGGATGTTCGTTGAGTACAACATAAACATTTTGGTCACGGAATTCTTTGATGAGTTTGCCAGGATCGGGAATCAGTTTTTTATTCCAACTATAGCCGGTCCAGCCGCGTGTGCCGGCATGGCCGGTGCCCACCTTTCCATCCTTGCGATGCCAATCCATGTCAAACACCATAATGTCCAAAGGAGAGTCATGCTTTTTGTAACCGTTCACGAGTTCGCGGTAGTCGTCGGCCGTATAGGCCCACCAGCGGCAGTACCATGAGCTGTGGATATACTTTCGTGTCATAGGTACGGCACCGCTGATGGCCTTTAGCGAACGTAGTGCCGCCTTCTAGTCCGTACCGTAAACAAATAGATAATAATCCTGTATATGGTCGGGATCTCGTTGTGTGAGCCAGCCGTTTTTATAGACATCCTTTCCGGAATCTTTTATCAGATACCAGCCTTCTCGGCTTAACAGTCCCTTCTGCAAGGGAATGGGAGAGCCTACGGCATCTAGGGTAACCACGGGGCCTTTCAGGTTGCCTGGTTGTCCTCCCTGTTCGTCTGTAAAAGTCCAGCGCTTAGGCTTTCCGTTCAGCTCATAATGAACTTTAAGGTTACATTGCCCGAACGGGAAACCATCGTTTTCGAATTCAATCTTCATGGCCGATGTAGTGAAAATGTACTTACGGCCCTCTTTTTTACGACCACTTTCACGTTTCCCGATTCACGGTTGACGGCAAATAGGGTAGAGTCCTCGAGAAATTTTTGATGTCGGGCATATTCCAAACGTACCAGATTGTCGGTTATGAAGGTGAAACGACTGTTACCGATTACTATCGGTTTGTTTTCTGCTAGTGCCTGACAAAATGGTATTGCCAGGAACGCTATTAGCATGGTATATTTAAGTATGGTGTTTTTCATGATTCTCTTTTTACTAAAAATGACAGGGAAAAGAACTGCTTTCCCTGCCATTTGTTTGATTATTCTTCTCTTTTCAAGAATAAGATATTTTCTTTTTCAGCCCACGAGTTCGAGCGTATCGGTGGCTATGAGCAACTCCTCGTCGGTGGGTACTACTACCACTTTCACGCGGCTGTCGGGCGTGGAGATAATTTCCTCTTCGCCGCAGTTCCGGCGGTTTTTTTCCTCATCGAGTTTCACGCCGAAGAATTCAAGATCGCTTACAGAATTGTAACGGACGTCCCATTGGTGCTCGCCAACACCTGCAGTGAATACAATGACATCCACACCTCCCATGATGGCAGCGTATGAGCCGATGTATTTCTTTATGCGGTGCGAGTACATTTCGAGGGCCAGTTCCGCACGCTTGTTGCCATTCTGGCAGGCGGCTTCAACCTCCCGCATGTCGCTCGATACGCCGGAGATGCCCAGCACACCGCTTTTTTTGTTCAGCAGGTCGCTCATCTGGTCGGGAGTGAGTCCTTCTTTTTTCATTATAGCCAATACGGCTGAGGCATCAATGTCGCCGGAACGGGTGCCCATCATAACGCCTTCAAGCGGTGTGAGGCCCATTGATGTCTCAAAGCATTTACCGTTTTTCACAGCCGATACAGAAGCTCCGTTTCCGATATGGCAGGTAATGATTTTCAGGTTCTCGGCCTTTTCGCCCAAAACTTCTGCCACACGTGCCGTTACAAAGCGATGGCTCGTGCCGTGTGCGCCCCAGCGGCGAATGTTGTTCTGCTCATAATATTTGTAAGGAACGGCATACATGTAGCATTTCTCAGGCATGGTCTGGTGAAAAGCCGTGTCAAATACAAATACTTGCGGAAGTTCGGGAAGCATATTCTTGACAGCCTGATAACCTTTCATATGAGCCGGACTGTGGAGAGGAGCCAAATCCATGTATTGTTTCCATTCTTCCAGCATCTCGTCTGTTACCACCTGACTTTTGGTAAAACGTCCTCCAGCCACAATTCGATGGCCGGCTGCGCTTATTTCGTCAAGGCTCTTGATGGCACCATACTCAGTGTTGAGTAAAGTGTCGAACATCAGTTTGATACCTTCCGTATGAGTGGGACAAGCCGATTCGATAATCTTCGTCTCACCGTTGATTTTCGTTTTTAGGAAAGAACCTTCAAGGCCGATCTTTTCGATGCCTCCGGCTGCAAGCACGCTTTTGTCGTCCATCTCGTAGAGTTTGTACTTGATGGAACTGCTGCCGCAGTTAATCACTAAGATTTTCATGAGTATGAATTATATGTGTGTTGTTAATGTATGATATTATCGTTTATAGGCACAGCCATAAGAGTATTTGAAAACAATTGCAAAATTACACCTTTTTTTCGGGAGGTGGAAGTAACAGACCCTTTTTGTTGGATGTACAAGGTTTTCATATTGACATTTCTCGCTTCCTTTCCAAAGATAATTCCTATTTGCAATTGGGAGGAGCGAGATTTCTCATAGAAAAAGCGGGCTTTTGAAATGTGGTTGGCAATGGAATAAGTAAATTGTCGGGAATCCTGTTCTAGGGATATGTATGATGATTTTCCCTATTGTAGGAAAGTGTCGGGCTAAAGTACCTTCGTTAGGAGAAGAAGGTGATGGACCTGTTAAATAGAAGAGGCGTAATTCCGTTGGGAACAGGAATTACGCCTCTCTTAAATCAGCGGTGAATGTTGTTTTACCGTTTGCCGTACATCTTTTCGTAGTATTGCTGATAGTCCTCGCCACTGACGGCTTCTACCCATTGACGGTTTTCAAGATTCCAACGGATGGTTTTGACGATTCCAGTTTCAAAAGTCGTTTCCGGATACCAGCCGAGGTCCGTTTTAATCTTCTCCGGATCAATGGCATAACGTTGGTCATGCCCCAGCCGGTCTTTGACAAATGTTATGAGGTCATCGTTAATCCAGTCCACGCTGATCTGACCGTCAGAACCTTTCTCTTGTCTTTTGAGTAAGGTACGCCATTTCGGGTTTTCCTGCATCAAGTCGTGAATGGTACGGATAATTATCTTTACAATCTGGATGTTCTGTCGCTCATTATGTCCGCCTACGTTGTAGATGCAGCCGTCGGCTCCTTGGCTGATAACCATGTCGATGGCCTTGCAGTGGTCCTCCACGTATAGCCAGTCGCGGACGTTTTCTCCCTTTCCGTAAACCGGCAGTTTCTTACCTTCTAGAATATTGTTGATGATGAGCGGAATCAGTTTTTCCGGAAACTGATAGGGGCCGTAGTTGTTGGAGCAGCGGGTGATGCTCACGGGCATATGGTAGGTGTCGCGGTAGGCGCAGACAATGTGATCGGCCGATGTCTTCGAAGCACTGTAGGGACTGTGAGGGCAGAGCGGCGTTTCTTCGGTGAAGAAGCCTTCGTCACCCAGACTGCCGTAAACCTCGTCTGTGGACACTTGGTGGAACCGCACGCCTTTTCGCCACGTGGGGTAGCCTTGTGTGTCTTTGCCGGTTACCCAGGCTGCGCGCGCCGCGTCAAGCAGATTTTGTGTGCCGAGGATATTTGTCTGGAGAAAGAGTTGTGGATTCTCTATGCTGCGGTCTACGTGGCTCTCAGCGGCAAAATTGACGACTACATCAAACTTGTAGTCCGCAAACAGGCTGTCTACCAACTGGCGGTCGCAGATGTCACCTTTCACAAAGAAGCAGCGGTCGTTGTCTATGTCTCCGGCTATGGTGCCGAGATAACCGGCGTACGTCAGTAAGTCGAGCACGACTACGCGCACATCGTCGTGCTTCTCAAGAATGTATTTCAAGTAGTTGGCACCGATAAAACCGGCCGCCCCTGTTACTAAATAATGCTTCATGTCCTTGTTTTGTCTTTTATTAATGAGACAAAGTTACAAATTATTTTTCAGCGTGCAAATTGGTATGGCGGAATATGAGGCTGGTGTGTGATTACGGAAAAAGAAAAAAGACGGAGCATGCCCCGTCTTTTTCTAATATGGTTTGCCGGCCGGCTGGTGTCACATGTTCATGCCGCCGTCCACCTGAATGACTTGTCCGCTGATGTAGGCTGACATGTCGGAGGCAAGGAACGTTGCCACGTCGGCTATATCTTCGGGTTTTCCGCCACGGCGCAAGGGGATGGATTTCATCCACTCCTTCCGTACTTCGTCGGAAAGGGCTGCGGTCATGGCTGTTTCAATGAAACCAGGAGCGATGGCGTTGGCGCGGATGCCGCGGCTACCCATTTCCTGAGCTACGCTTTTAGCCAGAGCTATGAGGCCGGCCTTGGACGCTGCATAGTTGCTTTGTCCGGCATTGCCGTGTACGCCGACAACGCTGGCCATGTTGATGATGGAGCCGCTGCGCTGGCGCATCATGATTGGGGTGCAGGCATTGATGAAGTTGAAGGCCGATTTGAGGTTGACGGCAATCACGGCGTCCCATTGCTGTTCGGTCATGCGCATCATGAGGCCGTCTTTGGTGATGCCGGCGTTGTTGACGAGGATGTCGATGGCTCCGAAATCAGCGTGAACCTTGGCCACGACTTCTGCCGTCTGGGCAAAGTCGGCGGCATTGGAGGCATAGGCCATGCACTTCACGCCGAGTGCTTCGATTTCCTTTTGTGTAGCTTCGCCGTTCTCGTCGATCACGAGGTCGGTGAATGCGATGTTGGCGCCTTCGGCGGCAAATTTCAAGGCAATGGCCTTGCCGATGCCGCGGGCGGCACCTGTGATGAGTGCTGTTTTACCTGTTAAAAGTCCCATATACTAAAAATGTGAATGATTTGGTAAATGTTTTTTAGGTTGTATGTGCCGTGGCGTTTCCGCCTCCGGTCAGTTTTGGGAGGGCATGCCCAGTGCGCGGCGCACAATGTCCATGACGATGGGACGTGTGTCGGCTTCGGTCAGTCCTTCGCCCAGACGGTCGTATATGTAGGGCACTTCAAGTCCTTTCACGCTGTAGTGAATGATGTCGGCCATGAGGTCGACGTTTTCTATGCGGAACTTTGCCTGTCTTGTGCCTTCTTCGAGTACGCGGCGCAGTATGGCGCGCTCTTCGTCGTCGAACTTGCGGCGCACCTTTTCAACCAGCCAGATGTTGCGGAAGAACTCTGCCCGCAACGAACCGTTGCGCGACACGGTCTCCTTAATCATGTTCAGGTGAGTGTAAATGAGTGCGAGCACTTTCTGTTCGGGTGCGGCATCGAGTTCGGCCACTTTGTCCAGTTGCTCCGACAAACGTTCCAGTTCCACTTCTATGACAGCGGTATAGATGTCTTCTTTATTCCGGAAATAGGTGTAGAGCGTCCGCCGGCCTTTGCCGGAGTTGGCGGCAATGTCGTTCATGGTCGTTGCTTCCAGGCCTTTTCGGGCGAAGAGTTCGCGGGCCACCTCTACCAGTTTCTGTCGGGTTTTTGTGATGGACATTTTCAGTTGCGAATTATTGAGGTTAATCCGGCCATTGGGCCACACAAGTGGCAAAGTTAGGACTTTTTAATAATACTGACAAACTTTTTGCGTTTAAAGTGCACACAACACCAGAGAATGTGAATTTATAACAGCTCTCGATACCTGTTGTGCGTAATTGGGAATTTTCAGATGAAATACTGGGGCGGACTCTGCTTCTCTCTCATGCCGTACCGTACTTTTTGTCAGTACTTCTAACTTCACAGATTTCATGGAACGTGTGCCGTAACCTGATTTTAACACTATTTGCTTTTGGACTTAAAATGTTGTATCTTTGTGATAGCGAAGCGGGACTTTCCATTGGAAAGCCCCGCTTTTTGCGTGTTTTCAGAGATTATAGGACACGAAAACAGCTGTGTTTTTACTCCGAAAAGCATTACTTGGAATTAAAAAACCAAGTATTCGTGTTAAAAATCCGATACGGACTTTATAAATCTCACAGCTTGTAACCTATATTTTAACATCTGAAAATGTAACAGAACGTTAAATGTGTTAAAGTCGGAGAGTCTGTTTCCGCTTGTTTCTGCTGAGAGACGTTATTTAAGTACGTTGCGCCATTGTCTCTGTTGTCAGTTACCTCTGACGGCTTCATCGTAGACGCGGCGCGCCACATCAATGCTGTTGCCTTCAGGCAGTGAGGAATAAGGGTTGGTAGCCTTGGTCCATGGTTCTTCTATGGCATACCAGTCGATGGCTGGGCGGGAAGTGCCGCGCAGTTCTTGGGACGTGTGTTCCACCCACACCTGCCAGCGCTTGTGGTAGAAGTCGCGCAGGAGTCCGTTCCATTCGCGGTGGGCATAATCGTGCAATCCTCCGTTGTTGGCTGCTGCCCGGTCTCCCCAAGTGGTGATTTGCGTTCGGGCGTTCCATTCGTACAAGTCTTTTTCCTGACCGGTTTTGCCCAGTTTGCGGGCTTTGCCTATCCATTCTCCTACGCGGAATTCCTTACGTGTGCCCAGCAGTTCGTCCTGCAGGAGAATGAGGCGGAGGAAGCGCTGGCCGGCGGCGTCGAAGAGCTGTGCCTCGCCGGCCTGAATGGCCTCTTTCATGACAGTGTGTACCAGTCGGCCTTTCTCGGCCACAGCCTGCCGTACGATATCTATGAGGTCATATTCGTAGTTGTTGTTTCCGCGGAACTCTTCGGCCGCGGAAAGGAAGAGGCCGGCTGCACGTATGACGTCCTGAGGATTGTAATAGTCGCTCATTTCCGACCATGAAGAGGCCTGATAGGCATTTTTTGAAGGACGGGCACAGAAGATGGACTCGTGAGTGCCCTGTTGCGTGGAGGCCACGGGGCAGTTGTAAATGGAGTTGCTCAAAATGAGCCATGCTTCCTCTACGGCAGGATGGGCCTTGCCGTAGCGGGCTGTGGCGTAATTCTTAAGCCATTCGTCTTTATCTATAGGGCCGTTGTGCCAGGGCAGTTCGCAGAGCAATTCGAACATGACAGGATTGTTTTCCGAGCCTTCCATCGTGAGTCCCACGCCGCGTAGCGTCTCGCCGAAGCGGCTGGCACGGGCTTTTTCAAAGGCATTGATGAGATGCTGCATTTTGCCATGCAGCCCCACGTTGCCGCCGAAGTTGAGTAACATGCAGAAAATCCAGTCGTGCCCGTCGAAACCGTCGGGGCGGTGCCACTTCGATTCGGTTTCGCCCCACTGTGGACAGCTTTCCGAGAAAAGATCCAGAACGATGAGGTCTCCTCTGTTGAGGTTTTTGATCATGTCGTGACGCGGATTGGCTCCCCATGCCTGTACCACCCAGGCAGCCTGAGGGTTGTTGCGCTTCATAGCTTTCATGATGGCCTGTCCAGTGGCGTCGAGGTCAACGCCTTTGACGCTGCCCCCCTCATGAAAGGGGTCCATGCAATAATAATTGGCTTTGCCGTAAAGGCGGTTCAGTTCTTTATAGTAAATGTCGGCAATTTCAGTAAAACGCGGGTCGGTGGGCTGGAGAAAGGCCGGTCGGCGGTAGGAACCCCAGTTGTCGGGGTCGGTTACGTTAAGGCCGAGCTTTTTCTTCGCGTTGTCGGGCACCATGCCTGAATATCCGGGCAGCACCGGCTCGATGCCATATTCGCGCATGCGTTTCAGGATTTTCTTCTGGAGTACTTCCTGCTGCTTATACCAGTTGTCGGGGTTCGGGCCTCCCCAGCCCTCCAGGTTGTTCATCAGCCACCATGCCTGAAAAGCCGGTCCTGCCACAAAATTGTTGACTTCCTCTTTGCTGTAACCTAGTTTCTGGAGTACATTGTACCACACAACGTCCGCGCCTACCAGCGCCAGCGGCATGTTGATGCCGTGCAGTGCCAGCCAGTCTATTTCCTGTTCCCAACGCTCCCAGTCCCAAAAGGCCATGGTGTAGGAAAAGGTACAGTAGTTGAAGTCGTAACGCAGGTTCATCCCAGTTTCGTGACGCTCCTTGTGAGGTACGGCGGGAAGCTTGGCGGGAAGCTTGGCTTTCATGCCGTTCCATGACAAATGGATGTGCGCATGATATTTCAAATACCAGTTCACGCCTGTGGCGATAGATACGTAATTGTTACCCCTTACGACAACCTTGTCATCTTTCTGGTCTAGCTCGAAAAAGTCGGTGGATGATTTTACCGTTTCGATGATGAATTTCTTTGACGCTCCTTTGTCGATGCGTTCCAATAAACCTTCTATCGGCGAGGCCGCATAGGCAGAACTCACGATAGCCGGCAATGCCATCAGGAAAAATACCGCAAAAAGGATTTTTTGTTTCATGGTTTTTGTAGATGTTGTTTTGTTTTTATAGATTGTTGCTTTTAAAAAAGGCGGCATCTTCAATCAGGATGCCGCCTTGGCAGTTGTTGTTCTTTATGTCTTTGCTTTAAAATCCGCCATGTCCGCCTCCCATACTGCGCATCATGGGCATAGCGCGCATACTGCCGTTTCCTCCCTCGCGGCGTCCCTGACCTTTGCCTGATGTTGATGACTGGGATTTTCCGCCGAAGATGTTGAGCTTGTAAATGAAATGGAGCATGATGTAAGAATTGATGGCATTGTTCCAAGAGTCACGGCGCATGGTGGCAGAGATGGTACGGCTCACGTTACTCTGCTTGTGCAGGATGTCGTAGAACTGCAGGCTGATGGTTGCGGCGCGTCCTTTGAGGAAAGATTGGGCTATCTGGGCATTCCAAAGAAATTCATTGGTGTTCATGGAAGCATCGGAGTAGCCACGGCGTGAGTTCATGCGGATATCGGTGGAGATGCTCATACCCCAGTCGAAGTTGAAATTGGCGTTGGCACCATAGGCAAAGTTCCATGTGTCCATGTTGGCCCTGTCCTGTGCTGTGGCGCGGGCATGCTGGTAGTCGAGCGAGCCGAAAACGCCGATATCGAACCATGAAGCACGGTAGGCGAGGTTAAGGTTCTCACCCACTCCGAGAGTTCTCGTAGTGTTTTTGGTAGATGAAATGCTGTTGAAGAGTCGGTTGTAGCCATCATAAGTGCCGTCCAGCAGTTCGGACAGATTACCCGTAGAGGAGTTCCCGCTGTTGTAGTTGCTGACGTATCCCACCTGATTGTTGTAGGACAGTCGCGTAAAGGTAGAAATTGTGAAGAGTTTCTGATAGCCAAGGCCGGTGTTGAACATGAAATTGGCATTACTGTTCCAGTTGCCCGAAATATTTTCAGGGCGTGTGTAGCGTGCACCGGTGGACTGGTCATAAACCATGCGGCTGCTGATGGAGTTGCTGACTTGCGAGAAGTTGAGACCGGCCATCATGCCCTGTTGCTTGTCGGGATTATAGGAGTTGTAGAAAATGCGGAGGTTATTCGTCCACGACGGCTTCAAGCCCGGATTACCCATAGATACGTTCAATGGGTCGGAATCGTCTACAACAGCCAGGAGATCGGTCATAGAGGGCTGTGAGGAGGAGCCGCGATAACGGATGTCGAGTTGTGTGGTCTTTGAAAAACGGTAACGCATGCGTATTTGCGGCGACACTTTAAAGACGGTGCGTGTGATGAGCGTGTCGATGTGTTGTCCGGGGCGCATGTAGCTCATTTCCGTTCTTTCGGGGTTAAAGTCCACTCCGGCGTTAAAACGGATCGTCTCCGTGTTGTAGCGTACACCGATGTTGGCCGTGTGATTGAAGTATTTGTAGGTGGCGTATTGCGAGTTGTAGTCGTCGCGTACTTTTTCCATCAGCTCGCGGTCTGTGGGCAGTGTGCCAAAGAGAGCATAGGCTGTTTCCCATGAACCCCACGCATCGTATTCGTCACCGAATTTTCCTGAGGCCAGGGAGTCGAGATTATAGCGTGAGCGGTCGCTGTCGGAGTATCGGTAGGAGAATTTGTAGCCGGCTTCTCCAAACCATTGTTTGCCGAGCGGTTCAACGTAGCCCAGACGAATGCTGTAGTTGTGGTTTTTTGAAGGATTGTAGCTGTACTGGTTCAGAAAACTGTTCTGGCGTTCGGTGGAGAAGTATTTGATTTCCGAGAGAGAGTAAGAATGGCTCTTGCTTTGGCTGTAACCGCCGTTGGCTTGAAGCGAGACGTTACGGCCTTTATTGTTGAGGCGGCGCATGATGTTAAGCGATGCATCGAAACTGCTGCTGCGGCTGTCGCTCATGGAGAGGCGGTTGTTGCGGTTGACGGCAATGGCCTCCAACTGCGGATTGATGGTTGCAGCAAAAATGCTGTCAAGCGGAGAATACATGCCTTCGATGGCGTAAGGGTCATCATTGAATGTACCCGACATATTGGTGCTGCGACTGTCGCTTTCGCTGTAGCTGAAAGAGGGGCGGAAAGTAATTTTTGTCAGCGTGTCGGGACTCCATTGTACGCGGAAACCACCGTTGACGTTGGTTGAACCGCTTTTTGATTTGCTCCAGCTGTTGCTGAACGAGCTGGTGCTTCCTGTGGTAAGGAATGTCTCTGAAGAGGAGGTGGATACATTATCGCTTCCCGAGTGGGAGTAACGTATGTTACCGCCCAGTTCCAGCCGTCCGTTTTCTTTTTTGCTTTTGCCGTTTTCCCAACTGAAATCCAATCCGGCATTTTTTGTGGCGCGCAAGCCGCTTCCGCCTCCGCCGAAGCCGCGAGGACCGCCGAAACCTTGGTTGCCTGTGTTGTTGGCAGAACCGTAGGCTGTAATGCGTGAACGGTCGGTGAAGCGTGTGGCAAAGAAACGGCCGGCATAGCGGTCTTTCGTACCATAGGCAAGGTCGACGTTGGTTACCCACGACTCGTTCAGCTCACGCTTGGTGCTGATGTCCAGCACGGTAGTTTCCTCCCCGTCGTCTATACCTGTCATTTCGGTGTAGTCACTCTTTTTGTCGTAGGCCTTGATTTTGTTGACCAGTTCGGTCGGCAGGTTTTTCATGGCCACTTCGGTGTCGCCTTTGAAGAAATCCTTGCCGTTGATGAGGAACTCCTTGACTTCTTTGCCGTTCCATTTGATGGTGCCGTCATCCGACACTTCTACGCCGGGCAACTGCTTGATGAGTGCTTCGAGCGTCGAACCGTCAGGTACCCGGTAGGCTGCGGCATTGTACATGGTTGTGTCTTCTTTCTGCTCCACGCGCGCCAGAGTGGCAGACACGACTGCAGTTCCTAAAATCTTGTCATCGCTCTGAAGACTGAGCGCACCAACGTTTACGGAGTCGCGCTGGGCGGTGAGTTGTACATTCTTGTAGAGTGTGGTAAATCCCATATAGGACGTCCGGAGAATGAAATTTCCGGCAGTCTTGGCCTTTACTTTGAAGGAACCTGTTTCATCGGTCTGGATGCCGCCTACTATAGTGCTGTCCTGACGCAGAAGTGTGACACTGGCAAATTCGACGGCACTGCCCGTTTGGCCGTTCTTCACTGTACCGGTGATGACATACCGCTGGGCCGTAACGCCGGTCAGCAATGTCGCCAGAGAAAAGAACATTAAAAAGAGTCTTTGGTTCATGAAATAATATATTAATTTGTTATTGTTCTGTACTTTTACACCGCAAAGGTAACATCTTTTAAAATAAGAAATGGCTCCCTTCTGTTTGAAATCGACAAATAAGGATTTTTTAAAGACGAAATTCTGCGGTGCATTGACTATTATAAATGAACGGATGCAGTAAGGAGTTGTTCGGCAGTGGGGATGCTGTCCTTTCATCTTGCTGACGCATGGGTTGACTGAAAATCCGGTAATTCAGAACTGAAATCCCATCGGCAAGCCATAAAATATGGCAATTCCATTTTTAACACTATTTGTTTTCTGCCGGAAAATTTTGTATCTTTGTAACAGCCAAGCGGGACTTTCCATCAGGATGTCCCGCTTTTTCTGTGTTTTTCAGGTCTTTTTGTACGGATTTTTATCGTATTTCCGTCTCAAAATCTCCGTATCGGAATTAAAATTTCCCGTATTCGTGTTGGTTTTCCGATACGGACTTTTTCTTCTTCAATACTTATAACCTATATTTGAAGATATCGAAATGTGACGGAAAGTTAAAAATGTTAATGACGGCGCTCTTTCTCAGGCTTTCATCCGATGATATATTTAAACTTTGGCACGGTATGTGCATCAGCACTGCTGCACGATTTCTCAGCTCCGGTCAGCAACCGGCAACAGAGCGGGCGTTGTGGGTATGAGCTGGTGAATAGGGCTGGCGGTCAGAACTGTTGTGTAACTTTTGATTTCAGACCGCAGGAGCGGGGTGGTGATATTGTTCATTGCCGGGTGGAGCAGATAAGGTGTCACCTGATTTGATTCAACCGGCAGATGTATTCATAACAAAACGGGCTATCCGTTTGAAGAATAGCCCGTTCTCATTATGCAGACGTGGTAATGGTCACATGGGTTAGCGCACAAACAAAAGTTCGCGATATTTAGGCAGAGTCCACATCTCGTCTTCCACGATGAGTTCCAGCTTGTCTATGTGGCTGCGGATGGCATCGAAATAGGGCGCCACCTCATCGTGGTAAGCGATGGCTAGCTCGCGCATGTTCTCTATGCGGTTCACCACCTTTCGCTTCTCAACCATGGCTTCCACGTTTTCGGCTATAAAGCTCGTATGTTTGTTTATTTTCTCTATGAGGTCGATGTTGTAAGCCGTCAGCTCCTTCACTTTGGCCGGGTCGCTGAAAGCCATTTGTATTTTGTGCACATTATCAACCAGTTCGCTTTGGTATTTTGTGGCGACCGGAATGATATGGTTCATGCAGAGGTCTCCGAGCACGCGGGCTTCTATTTGTATCTTCTTCTGATAAGTTTCCCATTTTATTTCGTTGCGGGCTTCCAGTTCATGACGTTTCATGACGTTCATGCGCTCAAACATCCTTACGCTGTCCTCATCGAGATAGCGGTCGAAAACGAGCGGACAGGACGTTTCGCAGTCCAATCCGCGGAGGGCGGCTTCTTCTTTCCATTCATCACTGTAGCCATTGCCGTTAAATATGATGGGACGGCACCGTTTGATATCTTCGCGCAACACATCGAAGATGGCCGATAATTTGCTCTCTCCTTTGGCAATTAAGGCTTCCACACGTATATGGAAGTCCGTCAGGGCCTCGGCCACAGCTGTATTGAGGGCTATTAAGGCACTGGCGCAATTGGCGCTTGAACCGACTGCACGGAATTCGAAACGGTTGCCGGTGAAGGCAAAAGGCGATGTGCGGTTACGGTCAGTATTATCTACCATCAATTCTGGAATCTGCGGAATGCCTAGCTGTACGCCATGCTTTCCTTCCAGCGTAAAGAGTTCGTCTTTTGTGGAGTTTTCTACCCGTTCAAGCATTTCGTTGAGCTGTTTGCCCAGGAAACTGGAGATAATGGCCGGCGGTGCTTCATTGGCGCCAAGACGGTGGGCATTGGTGGCGCTCATGATAGAGGCTTTCAGAAGGCCGTTGTGGCGGTACACACCAACTAAGGTTTCTACAACAAAGGTAATGAAGCGCAAATGCTCTTCGGGAGTTTTGCCCGGAGCGTGGAGCAATGCGCCGGTGTCGGTAGTCAGGCTCCAGTTGTTGTGCTTGCCGCTGCCGTTGATGCCGGCAAAAGGCTTTTCGTGGAGCAGGCAGCGGAAACCGTGCTTGCGCGCCACTTTGCGCATAAGCGACATGAGGAGCATGTTATGGTCGACGGCTAAATTGCATTCTTCAAAAATAGGGGCCAGCTCGAATTGGTTGGGGGCTACCTCATTGTGGCGTGTCTTGCAGGGAATGCCCAGTTCGAGTGCCTGTATTTCCAAATCGCGCATGAATTCGGCCACCCGCTCGGGAATGGCGCCGAAATAATGGTCATCCATTTGCTGGTTCTTGGCCGAATCGTGCCCCATCAAAGTCCGTCCGGTCAGCAATAAATCAGGTCGGGCGGCGTAAAGGCCTTCATCTACCAGAAAATATTCCTGCTCCCATCCCAAATTGGTTGTTACGCGTGTCACTGCAGGATCGAAATATTTGGCTACCGCGGTGGCGGCTTTATCTACAGCGGCCAGTGATTTCTTTAAGGGGGCTTTATAGTCGAGCGCTTCTCCGGTATAGGAAATAAATACGGTGGGAATCATCAGTGTGTCCTCAATGATGAACACGGGTGAGGCGGGGTCCCAGGCCGAGTAGCCGCGAGCCTCAAACGTGGAGCGGATGCCCCCGTTGGGAAATGAAGAAGCATCAGGCTCTTGCTGTACGAGTTCTTTTCCGGAAAAATCCTCAACCATGCCTCCCTTAAAGTCGTGTACAACAAAAGCGTCATGTTTCTCGGCCGTGCCCTCTGTCAGGGGCTGAAACCAATGGGTGCAATGGGTTACGCCCATGTCCATGGCCCATTTCTTCATGCCTTTTGCCACTTCGTCTGCCACGCTCATTGGGAGTTCCGTGCCTTGCTCGATAACTTCACGCAACTTTTTATAGGTGTTCAATGGGAGGTATTTGAACATCTTCTCCTGATTAAACACGTATTTCGCATAATATTCTGACGGGCGGACGGAGGGGGATTTTACCTCGATGGGGCGTTTCTTGAACGCTTCTTCTACGACTTTAAATCTGAGATTGCTCATACTTATTGTTTTTATGCTTATGCTATCTTTCTATTAAAAAGGAAACGGCAGTAGGCATTGTATCTTACTGACGCAATACCGGGCTGCCGTTTTCAAACGTTACAGGTATCCAAAGATGCCGGCTGTGGCTGAGCTGCTTGGGGGTCCACACATCAGCCATAAAAATAAACTCTCCCGGACGTTGCGGGTCTGGCATGGCATAGGTTCCTTGGCCGCCAAAGGTTTTGTCGGCACCTTTGCCACGGGCCGGGCACTCTAGCTGTTCCCATGGGCCGGTTATTTGGGAAGCTTTGAAAAGACGGGCCTTATTTGGGGCCCAACCGGTGCAGCCGCTGGCTATCAGCCAGTATGTTCCGTTTCTTTTGAATATCACCGGAGCTTCATTCTGCCCTCCAGGCGCAATGCGCCAATACTTTCCGGTATAATGCAGATAGTCATTGGTCAATTCTGCCAGATGCAGTGTCAGGTTCTCTTCTGAAGAGTACAGATGATAGGCTTTCCCGTCATCGTCAATGTAGACAGCCATGTCACGGCTCATTTGTCCTTTCTTCAAGTCGCGTTTCAGAAAGAGACCTTTGCTGACGGCTTGATACCATTGCGGTGTCCACCATTCCTTGTAAGCTTCGGGACGGAGATCCGATGCTACTTTTTTATCCTTTCGTTTAAAGTCGGCAGGCCATTTGCCGGCGTTAGGGCGTACGGAACGGAGGAAGCGGAATGGTCCCTTTGGGTTATCTGCCACAGCAAATCCCGTACGGGCGGCGGAATATCCTTTACCGCGTAGTTCCAGATGAAAAATCATGACATATTTTTTTGTCCGGACATTATAAACAACTTTGGGACGTTCCATAATACATCCTAGAGTAATGTCGGATGTCATATCTTTTACAGCTTCGAGTACCAGGCCTTCATAATGCCATGTTTTCAAATCCTTGGAAGTATAAAGTGAAATTCCGTCTTCTGAAGTTCCTGGAATATGCTCCACTCTGTGTTCGCCATACCAATAATATTTACCATCGGGGAGATATAGAATGTTACCTCCGTGACAATTGATATGTTGTCCATTGTCATCAAGCCATAATTCTTCATTGTTGGCTATAGGTTGGCCGCAAACGGGAGTGACCAATAGACATAATATAAATAGCAGAATATATTTAATCATTATTCATGTAGGTAGTTTTCATTAATGGGTGGTTTAAATCTGGGACAATGGATGTCGCTATTAAAAGAACCTTTGAAAAGACCGTTGCAAAGATACGAAAAAAACAAAAGGTTATCATACATTTGATTTTGTTTTTGTATTTTTGCAATATAGTCGGAGCGTATATTTGATGATGCGCTTTACGATGATGTATCATTCTACATAAAATACTCCAAACGATGTTCCTGACCATAGTTGTTCCTTGTTATAACGAAGAGGTTGTACTCCATGAAACTACGAAACGCTTGTCGCTTGTAGCCGCCCGGCTTAAGGCCGATTATGCTATTGAGGCGCGGATTCTTTACATCGATGACGGAAGTATAGATGGGACCTGGTCGCTTATTGTTCGTTTGGCACGGGAAGACCGCAGGGTGGCCGGTTTGAAACTGGCTCATAATGCCGGACATCAGCATGCACTTTGGGCAGGATTGGAACGGGCCGTGGATATGGGGGATGCTGTCGTTTCGATAGATGCAGATTTGCAGGATGATCCTCAGGCTATTGTAGCGATGGCGGAAAAATATTTACAAGGAGCAGATATCGTTTATGGTGTCCGTCAAAGCAGGCAGACAGATACTTTGTTCAAACGACAAACGGCATTGATTTATTATCGTCTGTTGCGGATGATGGGGGGCAATGTGGTGTATAATCATGCCGATTACCGTCTTATGAGCCAACGGGCTGTAAGAGCGCTGTTGCAGTATCCGGAACGCAATCTTTTTATTCGTGGTTTGGTTAGGACACTTGGTTTTAGAGAAGATACCGTTTATTACGACCGTGCCGAGCGTTTTGCTGGAAAATCCAAATATCCTCTGAGTCGCATGCTGAGTTTTGCTTGGGACGGCATAACTTCTTTTTCCGTGCGTCCGTTGCGTATTATAACTTCATTGGGGTTATGCTTTATTCTCATTTCCATTGGAGTTATTATTTGGGCTTTGACGGCCTATGCCAGTGGCCACACATTGCCCGGATGGACTTCCTTGCTTATCAGTGTCTGGTTTGTAGGAGGAGCTATACTTACGGCTTTAGGAATAATCGGGGAGTATGTAGGGAAAATTTATAAGGAAGTCAAACACCGGCCGCGTTTTATTGTTGAAACTTCAACAGGACTATAATAATAGTCAATGATTTTTTGTTTTAAACCAAACAATATATGAGTCTTTTATGTAAAACTAAACTCCTCAATCATTTAACAGTTAAATGATTGAGGAGTTTAGTACTCGAAGCGGGACTTGAACCCGCACAGCCATCACTGGCCAAAGGATTTTAAGTCCTTCGTGTCTACCGATTCCACCATTCGAGCAACCTTGGAGCGGAAAACGAGACTCGAACTCGCGACCCCAACCTTGGCAAGGTTGTGCTCTACCAACTGAGCTATTTCCGCAATAAACGCCGGCTTACCGCGGATATTAGCGGTCTTTAGGCTTAATGCAGCGCAAAGATAGGTATTTCTTCTCGTTCGGCCAAACTATTTAATGATGAAGTTTAAGGTTAGTCTCATTTTTTTGTTGTTCTATTTGCTGCTTTTCCGTTCATACGCGGGTGAAGAGAGAGTCTGTAGGAGAAAGTAGGAGTGGATTTTTTGAGAAAACTGAGGCGAAAGGCATCAGATACTTTCTAAAATTCGTTTTAATACAACTGTGGCTGAAATTTCGCGATTGGCAGCTTCAGGTATGACAAGCGAACGGGGAGATTCTATGACATTGTCGGAAACAATCATATTGCGCCGTACAGGAAGGCAGTGCATGAAGTAAGCGTTGTTGGTGACGGCCATGTGATTTTCGTCTACAGTCCAAGACATGTCGCGTGAAAGTATTTTGCCGTAATCTTCGGAATTGGTTACACCCGGGCAGCTCCAATTTTTGGCATAAACGAAATCAGCACCTTCCAATGCTTTCATCTGATCGTGTTCCACGTGCGCATTATCTGCGAAAAGCGGATCAAGTTCGTAACCTTCAGGGTGGGTGATGACAAAGTCAACCTCTGCAGCGCGCATCCATTCTGCAAAACTGTTGGGAACGGCTTGTGGAAGAGCGCGAGGATGGGGTGCCCAGGTCAGTACCACTTTTGGGCGTCGTTTTTCGCGGTATTCCTCAATCGTTATGAGATCGGCAAAGGCTTGTAGGGGATGGGCTGTGGCACTTTCCATGGAGAATATGGGCTTTCCGCTGTATTTAATGAATTGTGTCAGGATGTTTTCGCTGTAGTCGGCTTCGCGGTCAGTCAGTCCGGCAAAGGTACGTACTCCGATGAGGTCACAGTAAGATGCCATTACGGGGATTGCTTCGAGCAGATGCTCGCTTTTATCGCCATCCATTATGACGCCACGCTCTGTTTCAAGTTTCCATGCGCCTTGGTTGACGTCTAGCACAATGACGTCAAGGCCTAGATTGCGGGCGGCCTTTTGCGTGGAAAGCCGTGTGCGCAGACTATTGTTAAAGAATATGAGCAAGGCCGTTTTATGGCGGCCAAGATGTTCAAACTGATAGCGGTCGTTCTTAACAGCGGCAGCTTCGGCCAGCGCCGTTTCAAAATTGCCCAAATCGGCAGCATGCAGGAATGTTTTCATTTTTTATGCTTTTACTTTGGTGACGAGGAATCATTTTTGGCTTTATGCGATTTCTGCGCTTCAAAAGTAGCCATTATTTCTGTATAAATGTTGTATATGGCAAAAAAATGAGTGTAATGTTGGAATGTCCGCCGGAAACTCGTAAATTTGCCGGAACGGGAATTTAAATGGCAACGGATCAATGGCGCCATATACCCAGTTGTGTTATTTCAATTTATCAATCCATAATACTTATTGAATATGAAAAAAATAATAATGATGGCGGCGATAGCCGTTTTGTTTGCAGGTAGCAGTTGTGCCAAGAAGATGACGACGCCAATAGCGGACAAGCAAAGTTCAGGTGTACAGACGGCAGAAGATGCCTCTTCTGAAAATGGACCTGAGCAGACTCCTTCTGTGGCGTTCAAAATTAAAAGTATTCCGGCAGAGGTTAGTGGTGTGGATATTTTGCCGGCCATTACCAAGGCTTATGAGGGAAAGGTTGTGCTGATTGATTTTTGGGCCACCTGGTGTGGTCCTTGCCGTGCGGCTATGAAAACAATTGACGCCATTAAGCCGGAATTGGAGAAAAAAGGTGTCGTTTTTGTATATGTGACCGGTGAGACTTCTCCCCAGGCAACTTGGGATACTATGATAAAGAAAATATCCGGTGATCATTATCGCTTGACAAACAAACAATGGAGCGACTTAGGCTCACAGTTGGGCATGCAGGGCATTCCGTGTTATTTGATGTTGAATAAAGATGGCTCCGTGGCCTACAGCAATGTGACTGAAGGTGGCTATCCCGGCAATGAAATCATCCAGAATAATGCGGAAGTGGCTTTGACAAAGTAATAATAGGGTTTGTTGGCTGAGAAAACCGGTCAACAGACATTGAATATGGCACTTTCTGTTTTTAACACAATTTGCTTTCGACCGGAAAATGTCGTATATTTGTAACAGCGGAGCGGGACTTCCTGATTGAAAGTCCCGCTTTTTCTGTGTTTTTTAGGTGTATTTTAATGGATTTCGACCATATTTTCCCTGAGAATTCCCCGTATTGCAATTTAAATTCCAAGTATTCGAGTTGAAATTCCGATACGGACTTTTTCTACAGTACGGCCTGCAACCGATGTTTTAATACATCGGAATCTTATTGAAAGTTAAAAATGTTAATGTAGGTATTCTGTTTCCGGCCTTCGTCTGGATGCATCTTTTCCTTTGGCACGATATTTGCTTTCGTATCGTCCTCTGCAAGGCATCCCCTTAACTGGTATGTCATCGGCAAACGGCAACATGAATTGTACCATGGGATGTGTCAATCTTGAAATAAACTTACTGCCGCAGGCGAAACGGTAACATAAACCCCGGAAAGTAATAGGGGCTGCTTTCCGGGGTGTAAGTTTAATGAATGCTTATTTGGTCATTTCAACAATGCGGGTAGGTGGCTGTTCGCTATTGCGTCGCTCCGTTTCCCGTACTACAGCTTCGGCCAGCCTGATGAAAGCGGCTGCTGTCATGGTGTTTCCTTTTACAACGGCAGGCTCACCCTCGTCACCGCTTTCGCAGATGCTTTGTACCAGCGGAATTTGTCCGAGCAGAGATACATTTAATTCCTCAGCCAACTGGGTCACGCCATCACGACCGAATATATAATACTTGTTTTCAGGTAATTCTGCAGGAGTGAACCACGCCATATTCTCTACAAGTCCGAGAATAGGGACGTTCACTTTATCGTTGCGATACATGTCAATGCCTTTCCGTGCATCGGCCAGAGCGACCGCTTGAGGCGTGGAAACGATAACCGCTCCGGTGATGGCCAGATTCTGAAGCAGTGTCAGGTGAATGTCGCTTGTTCCCGGTGGCGTGTCAAGTACAAGGTAGTCCAGTTCTCCCCAGTCGGCGTCAGCTATGAGTTGCTTTAATGCGTTTGAGGCCATTCCGCCACGCCATAAAGTGGCGGTATCGGGGTTGACAAAAAAACCTATGGAAAGCAGTTTCACTCCATACTTCATGGCCGGAATGAGAACTTGACGACCATCTTTCATCTCCGCAAATATGTTTTCGGCTTCGAGATGAAACATCTTGGGGACCGACGGGCCGAAAATATCAGCATCGAGCAGCCCTACTTTGTGTCCTTGTAGAGCCAGGGCTACAGCCAGATTGGCCGCGACTGTACTTTTTCCCACTCCGCCTTTTCCTGAACTTACGGCAATGACATTCTTTACTTGCGGCAACATCTTTCCGGGCTCCGGGCGTGCGGACTGGAGGCTTTTTGTTCCGATAGTAACATTAACGTCTTTATCCACATAAGTGTGGATGGCTGTTTCTGCTGCTTTGACTACAGACTTCAAGAAGGGGTCGGTAGGCTTTTCGAAAATGATTGAGAACGACACATTCATGCCGTCGATTCTGAGATCGTCTTCCACCATGCCTGCCTCAATAATGTTTTTCCCCGTACCGGGATAACGTACTGTAGCCAGTGCATCAGTTATGAGTTTGGGATAGAGTTGCATAAGGTTTTAACGTTTGTTTGGGAGCAAAGTTAGCGAAATATGTCATAACTGCAAAATGGGGGTAGCCTTTTAAACTTTAGTGTATTTTACTTTCTGTGACGGTTGATGTTCTGCTAACTTCATGCCTTTGCAGGATAGTCGGAACAGTTGGTGAATGATTTGTTTCTGTCGGAAATGTTGCCGGGAAACCTTTCTAATGGTGCCCTTAGTTTTGACAACTGGATAAAAATAGCTATATTGCGAAAGAAATCATGTGTGAGAATCTTTTCTTGTTTAAGAGAAAGACAGGGGTATCAATAAAGGTAATGTAAAAGAGTTGGGGCTGAAGAGGATTAGTATGAAAAGGAAATTTTGCTGTTTACGCTCATGGGTTTATCGTTTGCTGGCAACGGGGATTGTTGTCGCTTTATGGTTACAGTTGACGCCTGGCAATTTGTCTCATGGATTAAATGGCGTATGCCGGGTGATGACGCGTTGTATCTATTATGTGGCTTTGACTGATAAGGATACTTTGTGGCTTTCTGCAGATAAAGGTATGGTGACAACGTTTTCGGGGGATAGCCTTGTTGCTGATACTTCTTTTAACTCAGGTTTTGTAGTCTCTGGTTCTGGAGCTGTTGTGACATCGGCTTCGGCCATATCTTTTGCAGGTGATGAAATTTGTTCGGATAGTTTGGCTAAGATTTTGACAAAGGAGAAAGACCGGCTGGAAATCCTGCGTGAGAATAAGCGGGAAGCAGCAAGAGAATTGGACTATTATGCCCGTACACATTCCGTTGTAGATGATGGCTATAATGAAGTGATGGCTTATCGTGTCAGAAATACAAGAGAGCGAATTCATGTGGAACGGCAACTGGAACTGATTGGAAAAGCTTTACGACACCCTATGGCTCGTGCTCGTTTGCAGGCGGATTTTGAGATTGTCATTAATATTGTACGGAAAAATGAGAACACTGTGGCTGAGGAGTATCGTTATGTTTCCAAAATGGTTGCACGTTCTGGTAGCCTGTTATTGTTGCAAATCAATGAACCGTCTGGATGGCCACAGGGAATACACATTTTTGATACCGGTTTTTTAGCATTCAGAGGAAGGCCTGCCGCAGTTTTAGGTAGTTGGGAAGAAAACGGTTTACCTGTGGTGGCTCCAGTCGATAGTATTTCTGGCTTGGCATTGACAAGTTTGGATGGTATGCCGGTTACAGATGCTCGCGGAAGGCTGGTTGGCGTTCGGGCAAATAATCAAATGGTACCGCTCTTTGCATTACGGCGTTTGAATTGGAACTTCAAGCCTTTTTATGGATGGCTGTGGGATGGAATGAAAACTTGGACAGACTATATGCTTGGCTGTGATGATATACCGTCTGCCATAACAACGCGGATGTTCAAAAAAGCCGGTCGCAGTAGGGAAAAGGCTTATCTGGATTGTCGGGGGTATGGGCATTTGCAATTTAAGGATGGTAGCCGTTATGTAGGACAGTTGCACGACAGGATTCCTGACGGTGTGGGACAGATGACTTATGGTGATGGTGGCGTTTATATCGGATATTGGCTGTCGGGTAAACGTGATGGAAAGGGGATAATGATGGATACATTGGGCTATCGTTATGATGGATTGTGGCGGTCTGATACTTTGTCGTATGGCTCTTGGGAGAATTCTGAGAGTGTTTATTCCGGAAACTTCAACAAAACTTTACAGCGTCACGGAGACGGCTGGTGGTTGAAAAAGGATGGGGCTTATTATTCTGGAACATGGTCGGATGGGACTCGTCAGGGCTTTGGATTCGCTGTTGGTGAGGGTAAAATGGTACGTGCCGGTATATGGGGCAATGATAAATTTCGCGGAGAGCAGATGGTTTATACGGCAGATCGAGTATATGGGATAGATATTTCACGTTATCAGCATGAGATTGCCGGTCGGCATTATGGTATAGATTGGACCAAAATGCGAATTACCGGGTTGGGGACGGCCAGTCGTAAACGCATTAAAGGTCATATCGATTATCCTGTGAACTTTGTTTATGTTAAGGCGACAGAGGGCGTTACTGTGAAGAACCGCTATTATGCGGTTGATGCTGCAGCTGCCCGCCGACATGGAATCCATTTGGGCGCTTATCATTTCTTTTCAACAAAAACAAGCGGTCGGCAGCAGGCCCAGTTCTTCTTGTCTGTAGCTAAGCCCAAACGGGGTGACTTGCCACCTGTGCTTGACGTGGAACCTTCTGACAAGCAGATTGAATCGATGGGAGGCAGTCAGAGAATGTTTCGTGAAATTATTGATTGGATGAGGCTGGTGAAGTGGCGCACAGGAACAGCCCCTGTGCTGTATGTAAGTCAGAGTTTTGTAAATAAATACATGGAAGAAGCACCAGCTGAGTTATTGCAATGCCAAGTGTGGATTGCCCGTTATGGAGAATATAAACCTTATACGCATTTGTTGTATTGGCAGTTGGCCTATGATGGTCGTGTGGCGGGAGTTCATGGGGACGTTGATGTTAATGTTTTTAATGGAACCCGCTCGGAATTTGAAACTTATATACGTGTGAATGCTATTCGGTAATTGATATTATTAATATGTTCTGTGATGTGACTGACTTACGGATTTGGCAATATGATCGGAGCTTTTGTAATGAGTGGATGAAATCCGGCCAGTCCTAGTGTGAGGATGCTGATACGGGTGTTCGGTGATTTTCTTACTAGTTCTTTAGCGCATGACAATAATGTGGCATTAGTTGTTATGACGTCATCAATAATCAAGATATGCTGTCCTTTTACCGCGTCATCGTTTATCTTCTTGAAAGCCCCTTCCATGTTTTCCCTGCGTTCTGTGTGGGACTTTTTTGTTTGAGTGTCGGTATCTTTTATACGCTCTATGATGTCTTCTCTCACGGGGATGCCTGTTATTTGGCTGACTCCTAAGGCTAGTTGAGTGCTTTGATTGTAGCCGCGATGACGTAATTTGTTGGGATGAAGAGGTACGGGAATGATAAGATTGATGTCATTGAAAAAGTCAGTATCTCTCAAATCATTAGCCATGGCTCGTCCGAAAAAGATGCCAATTCCTGGTTTGTTATAGTATTTCAGAGATTTGATGATACGGCTGCTGTTAGTGTCAGGAAGATATCTAATGAAGGAGTTGGCACGTTCTATTGGAATTCTTTCCCAGAATAATCGCTCAACTATGTTGCCTTGTTCGCCATGCAGCCTTGTGAATGGTAATAAAGAATAACAGGAAGTGCAGATGTGTTTTTCAAATGTTTCCAAACGATTCTGGCATACTGTACAACGGCATGGAAATACAGTGAGAAGCAAATCTCTTGCCACCCATCGAAGTTCTTGGAGAAGACGTAGTTTCATCAGAGTTTGTGCACCGACAGTTAAATGCGGTTGTTTTCACTGTCAGGAAAAATAACCGTAGGCTTAAAAGTTTTGGCCTCTTCTGGCGTCATCGTTGCAAAACACATTATTATGATTTCGTCACCTATCTGAAATTTTCGGGCTGCAGCTCCGTTGAGACAAATACATCCCGATTGGCGTGGTCCAGTAATGACATAGGTTTCAATACGTTCGCCGTTATTGTTGTTTACCACATGTACATGTTCGCCAGCTATGATACCGGCCGCATCCATCAAGTCTTCGTCAATGGTGATGCTTCCCATGTAGTGTAAGTTGGCTTCAGTCACATGAGCACAGTGAATTTTTGATTTGAGCAGACTCAGAAACATATATGAATGTTGTTATTTGTATTTAATATTGTCAATAAGCCTTATGGGACGTGCTCCGCAATAAACGGTGATGCATCCCATGATGTAATCGGTATCTTCCCATAGATTGACCGGTTGAAACGTTATGCCGTCAACTATTTGGAAATATTCCACCTCAAGGCCATCAATGCTGTTTAGTTGGCTGACTACCATCTCATGGGTTTCCTTTACGGAATGCTGAGCGGCAAAATCTACACTGGCAAAGAGAATGCGTGAGATGTTGGTGGCTGTTGCTTTTTCTTCTTCTGAAAGTAACGTATTGCGGCTACTTAGTGCAAGTCCGGTTTCCTCACGTATGATAGGGCAGGGACAAATCTCAACAGGGATGTTGAGTGCTTTCACCATTGCGCGAATCACCGCAATTTGTTGGAAGTCTTTTTCTCCGAAATAGGCTTTATTGGGACTTACCATATTAAATAGTTTGCTGACAATCTGGCAAACACCGTTGAAGTGCCCTGGGCGGCGTGCGCCTTCCATAACGGAATCTATCGGGGGGTAACTGAATTTTCGTGTATCGGGTTCAGGATAAATTTCTTCTACTGTTGGCGCAAATACAATGGTTACCCCTAAATCACTTAGCAGTAGACAATCTGCTTCAAGAGTTCGGGGATAATTATTTAAATCGTTTTTATCGTTGAACTGAGTAGGGTTGACAAAAACGCTTACAACCGTGACATCATTCTCCTCTACAGAGCGTTTTACCAATGAGGCATGGCCTGCATGCAACGCTCCCATAGTCGGAACCAGGCCTATTGCTTTTTCTTCTTTCTTGATAGCGGAGAGGCTTTTTTCAAGTTCTTTGACAGTCGATATAATCTGCATTTTAATCTTGCTTTTTTGAAACAGCGTGCAAAATAACAGAATAATTATCATATATCAACTAAAAGATATTTGGAAAACGCATTTTTTAACAAACAGGTGGTAATCACTTTGACTATAATAGGCTCATCTCGATTTTTTTTTGTATTTTTGCACGGTATTTATAAGTTATACTGAATTAAAATGACAAAAGCGAAGAAGGTTCTTTTTATAACCCAAGAGCTTACCCCTTATGTTCCCGAAACCCCAATGGCATTGGTAGGCCGGAGATTGCCGCAAGCTGTTCAGGATAGTGGTAGAGAAATCCGTACTTTTATGCCTAAGTGGGGCAATATCAACGAGCGGCGTAATCAGTTGCATGAGGTTATACGTCTTTCCGGTATGAATATCATTATAGATGATACAGACCATCTGTTGATTATCAAGGTCGCTTCCATTCAGGCTGCGCGCATGCAGGTTTATTTTATTGATAATGATGAATATTTCCATAAGCGCCAGATGTTAAGTGATGAGAATGGTTGCGAATATGAAGATAATGCCGAGCGTGCGATTTTCTATGCGCGGGGTGTTCTTGAAACGTTGAAAAAATTGCGGTGGTGTCCTGACGTGATTCATTGTCATGGATGGATGTCTTCAATTGTCCCATTATATGTCAAGACGGCTTATCGTGAAGAGCCTCCTTTTGTTAACGCTAAGGTTGTTTTCTCTGCTTATGACGAAATGCCTCAAAATCCGCCTGTGTCTAATTTTGCCGAATGTGTGGCTTTTCGTGATGCCAGTCTTGATGTGTTGGAAGCTTCGGGTATTGACTTTTCTTCTCCAGAGGCCTATGGGCAGTTGGCTGTAGCTTTTTCTGATGGTTATATTCAAGGTGCGTCTGGTGCAAATTCTGGTTTGTTGGATTTTGCAAAATCTAGAAACATTCCTTCGTGGGAGTGGCTTGGAGATGACAATATGGGGGAAGTTTATGGCGCTTGTTACGACCATATATATGGAGAGTGAGTAAAATACAAAGACCGCAAAAAAACCTGTCTTTCGACAAATAATACCGTAATCTTATTGTGAAAAAGTTTATCCGTTTTGTGTCAGTTTTGCTATTTGTGGTAGCTGCTGCACCAATAATCTTTTCTGCGTGTGACGATGATACTGCCAGCATCGGTTTTGATGTGATGCCGGGAGGTGACGGTGTTTCTACATCGCAGTCAACTTATGTTGTTCACTCTGTTGCTTTAGCTGTTGATTCGGTGTTGTCTAATACCAATGATAGTTATCTTGGATGTGTGGTTGATCCTGAAACACGTGCAAAGACAACTTGTAGCTTTTTGGCGCAATTTCATGTGCTTGAAAGTTACTCTTTTCCTCCATATGATAAAATGGTAAAAGACGAGAATGGCAAGATTGTTGTCGATTCTTGTGATCTTCGTATAGCGGTAGAAAGTTATTATGGTGATTCGCTTACCACCATGAAACTGGTAGTTCAGGAATTGGATACAACGAAAGTGGTCGAAGAAAATAAATTTTACTATTCAAACGTATCTCCTGAAGAATTCTATACCCAAGGTCAGGGACAAAAGGAATCTGTGACTTATGCCGTAAAAGACCTTACGCGGCCTGATTCAGTTACTGATGGCTACTCTTATTATCGTAGCGTTATTGTGAAACTCCCTCGTGATTATGGCGATTTTTTAGTTGGAAAGTTTTATGAGAATCCTGATAATTATGCTAATTCCTATCAGTTTATCCATCATGTTTGTCCTGGGTTCTATTTTAAAACAGCCGGTGGGGTAGGTTCTATGCTAAAGGCTAAAACAACTACATTGAATGTTTATTTTAGATACCATACTAAGAATGCTTCGGGTAATGACACTATTGTTGATGGTATGCAACGTATGGCTGCTACGGAAGAGGTTATTCAGCAGACTGTGATTGATAATGCCATTCCACAGAGTATGCTTGCTGCTGATAATCCTTATACTTATGTAAAATCACCTTCGGGAATTTTTACAGAAGTAACTTTGCCTGTGTCTGAGGTTGTTGCCGGTGAACATTATACAGATACAATTAATACAGCCACTTTGTCTTTCCTTTGTTATAATAAGGAAAATACGTCTGCAGCTTCTTTGAGCCGTCCTGAAACGCTTTTAATGGTACGGAAGAAGCATCTTTACAGTTTTTTTGAAGCTGAGAAATTGACAAATGAGAGTGATTCTTACCTTACAACGTTTAATAGTTCGGCTAATGCCTATACTTTCACTAATATTAGTGGGCTATTGACATTATTGAAGAATGAACGTGATGCCGGTGCAGGTGTGTTGCCTGATGATACGGAATCAGAACGCAGTGTCAAGTATGCTATTTGGGAGAAAACTAATCCAGAGTGGAATAAAGTGGTTTTGGTGCCTGTTAAAGCGGAATACAGTACAACAACAAATGCTTATGGGCAAACGACCAAAACATTATTGAGGGTGCGTCACGATATGAGTATGTCTAGTGCAAAGATAGCTGGTGGAACATCTAATGATATAAAGATGAATGTTATTTATAGTCGGTTTGCCAGGCAGTGAATAAATCAAAATAAATGGGGTGGGTCTTGATGTTATTGTGACTCACCTTTTTTCTTTTTATCAAGTCCGATATAAATATTGTTTTTTATGAAAGCAATGATTTTTGCAGCAGGTTTGGGTACACGGTTGAAACCACTCACTGATACAATTCCGAAGGCTTTAGTTCCCCTTGAGGGGCGTCCTTTGCTTGATTGGGTGATTAATCGCCTGATTGCTGCCGGCTTTGATGAAATAGTCGTTAATGTTCATCATTTTGGCCAACAAGTGATAGATTATTTAGATTGGCATCCTTATAATGTGGCTGTCACAATTTCTGACGAACGGAAACAGTTACTTGATACTGGTGGTGGGCTTCTGAAAGCAGCCCCGTTATTCTCAGCAGATAGCAGTCCTATTCTTATACATAATGTAGATATTCTCCATAATGCTGATCTGCCAACATTTTATGTGGCAGGTTTGAAATATAGTGCAACCTTGTTGGTTAGCGAACGTTCCACGTCACGTTATTTGCTTTTTGATGAATCAAATCGTTTGGTGGGATGGACAAATATTATCACAGGTGAAGTACGCTCACCCTATGCAGATTTAAATTTGTCGTGTTTGCATAAATATGCCTTTTCTGGTATACACACTTTTTCGCCGCATTTATTTTCTTTGATGAAAGGATATCAACCTAAGTTCTCTATTATTGATTTCTATCTTTCAGTGTGTGATAAAGTTGATATTATGGGGTATCCTGTTAATAACCTGCAACTAGTGGATGTTGGGAAATTAGATTCACTTAAAAAAGCAGAAACTTTTCTGAAAACAGGCTCTTTGTTATGATAATTTCCTCAATATGTCTTACCTGCTTGAATTTAATAGGAGAAAAGCCTGTTGGAGGAAGGGATATGGTTAGTTTAGTGGATATCTATCCCTTGATCTGGTGCACATGATTTTGTGCTTTGGGCATGCAATCATAGATAATTTGCTGAAATAGCCCTTTGTTGATATGTGTTTTAAAGACTTTAGATAAAAGATAATCTCATGAGTAAAAGAAATTTATTTATTGGAATTTCCGCTCTATGCGCTAGTTGTTTGCAAGGCCAAGTTGCACAGCCTAGGCCCAATATTATTTATATTTTAATGGATGATTTGGGGTATGGAGATATCGGCTGTTTCGGATAAGAAAAAATTGAAACACCTCACATTGATCGTTTGTGTAAAGAAGGTATTAAATTAACACAGCATTATTCCGGTTCTCCTGTATCGGCTCCGTCGCGTTGCGTATTGATGACAGGTTTACATTCCGGGCACGCACAGATCCGTTTTAATAATGAAATGCCTGAACGTGGAGCTGTCAATAATTATGATTCTGTATATGTACATAAAGAGTTGGAAGGGCAGTTCCCTTTGCAGGCCAATACAATGACTATTGGACGAATGATGCAGCAGGCAGGTTACACTACCGGATGTTTCGGGAAATGGGGACTTGGCTATCCTGATTCTGAAGGAACGCCCAATAAACAAGGCTTTGACCTATTTTATGGATATAATTGTCAACGCCAGGCCCACACATATTATCCGCCTTTTTTATATAAAAATGAAGACCGTGTTTATTTACAAAACACGGTAATAGATCCTCATTGATTTCCTTTGGGTAAAAATGATGATCCGAATGATCTGGCCAGCTACTCCAAATATACTCAAAAAGAATATGCGAATGACCTGATTTTTGATGAACTTGTAAAATTCGTAGATACTGCTGCTAATCCTTTCTTCCTGATGTGGACTACTCCCTTACCGCATGTGTCTTTACAAGCTCCTGAACGTTGGGTAAAATATTATGTAGAAAAATTTGGTGATGAAAAGCCTTATACAGGTATGGCTGGTTATCTGCCTTGTCGCTATCCACATGCTACATATGCGGCAATGATTAGCCATTTTGATGAGCAGATAGGCAAGTTGATTGAAAAATTAAAAAAAGACAATCTATACGAGAATACACTTATTGTTTTCACGTCTGATAATGGTGCTACGTTTAATGGAGGAAGTGATTCGCCTTGGTTTAACAGTGGCGGTCTTTTTAAGTTTGAATACGGATGGGACAAGTGTTTTTTGCATGAAGGGGGAATTCGAGTTCCAGCAATTATAACATGGCCGGGTAAAATTAAACCGGGTATGGAAAGTGACCATATTTGTGCTTTTCAAGATGTAATGCCCACATTTGCGGAGATTGCAGGTATTGCTTGTCCACCAACAGACGGTATCAGTTTTCTATCTACATTACTTGATAGAAAAGAAGAGCAAAGGCAACATGAATATTTATATTGGGAATATCATGATCCTAAAATTGGCAGCAAGGCAATTCGTCTGGGAAAATGGAAGGGCATTCTTACAAATATACGAAAAGGCAACACACGAATACAACTTTATAATTTGGAAAATGATATCCGGGAAGAGCATGATGTAGCAACACAATATCCTAATATGGTGAAGTTATTTGAACGGTTAATGCAAGAAGCTCCTAACTAATTTTATTTTTGTTTTTAACAATATTCTAATTGGAAGTTTTCATTTTCTGAAGAACGAGTCAAAATTTTATAGGTTATTATAAAATAGGTGTTTTACTGATTTAAGTTCCAAATTCCATATTTTGGAATTTGGAACTTACTGTAGTTAATTTTTAGGTATTGTGATAAGTTTATCCTTGAAATGTACTTAAGTTTAATACATTTGATGGTAAAGGGCAGAAGTTGAAAACAGGATTTTATTGACGATGTAAGTTTTATCAATTCTTTCATTCAGACGACAACAGTTTTATATTTCAATAAGGGTACTTATGATGTCGTTTTTAGGTAATTTGAAAAATGTTTTGTTTTTGTATGTTTGTATTTGCTTTATTTTTAGGAAAAGGGTCTTTAAAAGTTCAACCACCCAATTTGTGGATGGTTGAACTTTGTTTTATTTGCTTTTAAAAATATGATTGTTAGAGAATTGTTTGTTTTAAGTGTGATTGTTTATTGACTAATGTGTGCTGTTGTTTTGTTTGTGATGTGTTAATAAACTTCAACGTAAGAGGCTAGCCTTTTGGTTTTCTCACGCAAGTCGTCTAAATTTTCATCAAGAGGTGCATTACACACAACAACTCCCATGCGACGGTTAATGCGTGTTGTTGGTTTGCCGAATATGCGTATGTCTGCATCTTCTTCACAGGTTCTTTCTAATCCACGGTAACGGGGACATTCCTGACTGGAAATGGGGGAGAGAATAACGGCGCTGGCACCTATTCGCATTTGTTTGATGCAGGGGATCGGCAGTCCTAGTGTTGCGCGTAGATGCAGTTCGAATTCATTGAAATTTTGTGTTTGGGCTAAAGTTACCATGCCTGTGTCATGAGGACGTGGTGACAATTCTGAGAAATATACACCATGCTCGTGGCTTAAGAAGAACTCAACGCCCCAAAGACCGGCCCCAGTTAGAGCTTTTGTTACTTTTTCAGCCATACTCTCTGCTTCGGTCAAGTGCTCAGGAGCGATATGTGCCGGTTGGAAACTTTCTTGGTAATCTCCGCCTTTTTGCACGTGTCCGATGGGGGGACAGAATAGGGTAGGGCCATTTTTCTGTGTAACGGTCAAGAGAGTGATTTCGCTATCGAAACGAATAAATTCTTCTATAATTAATTCACGAATGTCTCCACGACTGCCGCTGAGGCCGTATTCCCAGGCATGCTGCAATTCCGTTGGGCTTTTAACAATAGATTGCCCTTTGCCTGATGATGACATTAATGGTTTTACTACACATGGATAACCGATCTCTTCGGCCGCAGTTTTTAATTGTTCAAAGGTGGTGGCATAAAAATATTTGGCCGTTTTTAGCCCTAGTTCTTTTGCAGCCATATCGCGAATGGCTTTTCGGTTCATCGTGTAGTTGACAGCGCGGGCTGAGGGGGTTATCTGTATGCCTTTTTCTTCAAACTCGTAGAGCCGTTCAGTCCGGATAGCTTCAATTTCAGGTACAATTATATCTGGTTGATGTTTTTTTACGGCTTGATTGAGGGCTTCTCCGTCAAGCATAGAAAATACTTCAAATTCATCGGCAACTTGCATGGCAGGTGCACCGGGATAGGAGTCGCAGGCTATGACATGTTGTCCTAGCCGTTGGGCGGCAATTGTGAATTCTTTACCTAATTCTCCTGATCCTAAAAGCAAAATCTTTTTCATATCAAGCGTTTTATAAACGATTTTTGTACGAATAAAAGTCCAATGTCTGTTATTAGAACTACGGACTTTGCAAAGTTACTTTTTTTTTATGGTTTATCTTTCCTTCATTAGAGTAAATACACTGGCTGTTTTAGCATTTGCCTGTGGTTAATGGTAGAAAAAATCTTTCAGATGAAGAGTCATTAGGAATATTCCAAAGGGTAAAATTGTAAAGACTGGCAAAAGTCCGTAGAAAATCAAGAGTTTCTTCCTTGGGAGAAGGATTATTTTCAGAAGTAAAAAACGGCATAGGCGGTAATTTTTTGAAGATGTTTTTATTATGATAAACGTGCCGGATGCTGTTTTAGTGTGTGCGGATGCGATATTTGTTGGGAAACGTTTTTGTCTGAGTTTTCATTGTGACGAAATAACAATGTTTTAATTAGTGTATGGATCTAGTTGTTGTTTGTTAGCCATGCGACGCATGTTGAGAATGGCATATCGCATACGTCCGAGTGCGGTATTGATACTGATACCTTTTAGAGCGGCTATTTCTTTGAAACTTAGATCTTGGTATATGCGCATGTGTACAATTTCTCGCTGGTTTTCAGGTAAAAAATCAATTAGATGGCAAATGTCACTGAAGTTCTGTTCATCTATAATTTTATTTTCTCTGCTACTTTCCGTCAGATGATTTAAGTCGAAAGGTGAGAGATTCACTTCATCGCTTGAAATCGTGTTTTCATTTTTGGTTAAACGAAATTGGTCGATGATAAGATTGTGGGCAATGCGTGTAAGCCATGCGTAGAATTTACCACTTTCTTTGTAGCGGCCTTGTTGTATGGTTACGATTGCCTTTACAAATGTTTCCTGAAAAATATCATTTGCTATGTCCGTATTGCGGATGGTGTAATAAATATAAGAATAAAGCCTGTCCTTGTAACGCTCAAGTAAAGTATTAAAAGCTTCGTTGACACCTGTAGCGTAAAGCGTCACCAACTGTTCATCGGTACGATTTCTTAAATTATCCATTACTTCTGTTTATATTGATTCGGAGTAATGTTTTTCGATAGGCTGAATTTTATAAGTTATAATTGCAAAAGTATAGATTATTTTTGTGATCGCCAAATGAAATGTCATAATTTGAATTGGTTTATAACAAATTCGGAGAAAGAAATGGCCTTAAGGGAATTTAATGAGAAATCAGAATATAGAGAATGGATATTTATTGTTATTTTTGCGCATTATTAACCTTACCTATAGATGTTATGTTCTTATATACCGATTTTTCAACCTTCTTGAAGAAATATTTCGAATTTAAGGTACAGAAACTTTCGGTGAATGCCGGTTTTTCTTGTCCTAACAGAAACGGGTATATAGGTTATGGCGGATGTACTTATTGTAACAATCAAAGTTTTAATCCTGATTATTGTACCGGTAATCGAAGTGTTAAAGAACAGTTGGAAGATGGCAAAATGTTCTTTTCCAGGAAATATCCTGAAATGAAATATTTAGCTTATTTTCAGGCTTATACCAATACCTATGAAAAAATAGAGATATTGAAGAGGCTCTATGAAGAAGCTCTGGCTGTTGAGAATGTTGTGGGGTTGGTAATAGGTACACGTCCCGATTGTGTTAGTGAAGATTTGCTAGGCTATTTGAGCGAGCTTGGGCGTCACACGTTTGTTCTTCTGGAGTATGGTGTAGAGACAACAGATGATGCTTTATTGGAACGGATTAATCGTGGTCATACTTTTGATTGTGCGGCTAAGGCTATATGTCTTACCGCTCGGTATGGTTTGCATGTTGGAGCTCATTTAATTTTAGGATTGCCCGGACAGGCGGCAGAGCAGATGGTGGAACAAGCTGATATTTTGTCTGATCTTCCTTTGGAAACATTGAAACTGCATCAATTACAGTTGGTTAGAGGTACAGTGATGGCGAGGGAGTATGAAAGATATCCATCGGATTTTAATTTTTTATCTGTAGATGAATATGCAGATCTTGTTATTGGTTTTTTAGAACGTTTACGTCCGGATATAGTAGTGGAGCGTTTTACTTCGCAAACTCCTAAAGAATTACTTATAGCTCCTGATTGGGGCCTAAAAAACTATGAATTTGTAGCATTGATTCAAAGAAGATTGAAAGAGCGTTGTACGTATCAAGGTCGTTTGTGGAAGGGAAGAATGGATTGACTGTTTTTTTCTTTTGTGTTGATTTCCTTGCGTTTTATCTGTGAAGCTAATTTTATATTGACATACATGAATATGAATTCCCATTTTAATATATTTGTAGCAAATCCGACACTATCCTTTGCTGACCAGTTGCAAGATTTGAGGAATAGTGTACAATTATGGTTCGGCAGTTATAATTGTTCTCCGTCCAATTTATTGTTTTCACGGGTATATTTGACAGATTCGGCTAATCAACTTTCATTTTTTCTCTCTCATTCATTGTTTTCTGATTGTTTATCTTTTGGAGCTATATCGTATGTGGAGCAGCCGTTGATAGGAGGAGCGAAAGTGGCTGTTCAGGTATGGATAGTGGATGCTGGAAGTATCCTTAAAAAGGGAACTCCTGAAAAAATGGAAATAAAGATAGGGGACAGTGTGATATTTTTCTTTCAGTCGGTGCGGTTCAAAGAATTGGAAGTTGATGGTAAAAATGCGTGTGTTCAAACAGAAATGGCTTTTCAACGTCATATTGATTGGTTGGAAGAAAATGGATTGAGACTTAAGAATAATTGCCATCGTACATGGTTGTATGTGCGTGATGTTGATAGAAATTATGCTGATGTCGTAAGAGGACGTAATAATGTTTTTGAAAATGAAGGATTGACCAAGGATACTCATTTTATTGCATCAACGGGTATTGGTGGGGCTTCTGAGGATTGTCATGCTTTAGTTGGTGTGGATTTCTTCTCGGTGGATGGTATATCTTCTGATTGCATTAGATATTTGCAAGCTCTTGATTTTTTGAATCCTACATCAGAATATGGAGTTGCTTTTGAGCGTGGAACAGCTTTAGATTTACCTTTTGGGCACTTCCGTTTCATATCTGGGACGGCCAGTATTGATAAGTATGGGATTTGTTTGTATAGAGGTGATATACAAGCACAGACTGAACGTATGTTCCTGAATGTTTCCAAGTTATTGGAGGCTGATGGTAGTACATTGTCAGATATAGCTTATATGGTTGTGTATTTACGGGATATTGCCGATTATATGTGGGTAAAAAAATATCTTTCTCTGCATTTTCCAGACGTACCATCTTTGCTTGTGGAAGCACGTGTTTGTCGTCCAGAATGGTTGATAGAGGTAGAATGTATAGCCGTAACCCATAATGAGGAATAAAATGACTTTATGTTGTTTTTTATCCTAAAACTAATTGTTTAATGTGTTTTATTTGTTAAAAAAGTTTTTTATTGTTTTAAAAGTTGCCCTGTGTTGTTTCTTAAAA
>ERZ778518.150-NODE-150-length-71889-cov-13.352841_pt1 | contig 71889 bp, 64 predicted proteins | sample MGYA00510340_ERZ778518 | MGnify/ENA primary metagenome ERZ778518 (study PRJEB29527, sample SAMN07138967) | mouse gut metagenome | material: feces | host: mouse | place: China:Nanjing | collected 2016-01-25 ...
AAAATTTTCAAAGTTCACAAATTTCTGCTTGACTTTTTATTTGCAGACTGTTTTATCTTTTTATGATAGCCTTGTATTTTTCTAACTGGATCCGTAACGTTTTTAACGCTCTGGAATCCGCTTCCTTCTGCAACAAAGCATCTATTGCATCATAATCTATATTCCTGAATATTGGAGCAGGAAAGCACTTTAGATGCGAGATATTCCGACACACCTTCAAATCCAACATGATTCTGCTTATACCAATACCCCTTCTCATAATACTTCTTTTGTGTCCCGATACTACTACCTGCAACCATAACCAATGCATCTGGAGATAATTTATAATTTTTTATCACTTTCTCCATCTGACATCCTCCCAGCAAAGATCCTCTCCCTCAAATCGAATCCATATCTGATCCTCCCACATGACGCCATGTGTGATTTTATTCCATTTCCATGGATCATTCGTCTCCAAATGCGCCTGCAATAAAATTTCCTCCAAGTCTGCCCGTCCATCCTCATAGCATCTACTTTTCAAAAAACCATACACCCGTTCAACAGAGACATCATTCCCGCCAAACGGCTGTCTGATGGAATCGGCAACCAGTTTCTCTATCTTTACTTCCTTTCGGTCATCTGACACAAAAACCTTTGCAACAGGTATATTCTCACACATGACTGTAAAGTTATACACGCCGTATACTCCTGTCCCTGCCGATTTGCAGTTAGAAAACATTATATTCCGTCGCATCAATTACTTACGATTATAATATGCATTAACCTGAATTACAATCGCTTTGTTTCCACTCCCCACACAGGAGACCAAAGATACCACAGACAAGCTTACAGATTCGGAATCTTGAGCGGCGGGCTTAAGTACGCTTCCCCGGGACAAGGTTCCACAGGCAGACTTGACCGATACTCATTCGGTCTTGAGGATAACACCTGCACGGCAAAACGATAAGACTTTCCGGGCACATTCACAAACTCCGGTCTGATCCGTACCCCCGGCCATCCCTTCTCAAATATGAATTGTTTTACTGAAATGTTATTCGTAACATATTCCCTGTCCTCCCCGTAGACAATGGCATTGAAGCTGTCTTGATCCGCATAGTCCTCCCAGTTGGAAATGGCTGCGAAATAGTATCTGTCCTCCCCAATCTGCTTCATAGTCCAGTAAAGGCCTTCTGGTGCCGGCAGTCTGGGCGCGTCCTTTCCCGTGAACGCGAACGCGTCCGACAGTACATAGGAGCTGTCCGCATAAGTGATGCCGTCCCCGGAAGCGCACACCGAAAAGTAATAAAAGCCGTTATCCCAAAATTCTTCCGCAAAATTCAAGTCAAAAAAATCAGTCGTGAGATTATTTCCGCTCATCTCGCCCTCACGCTCCCATTTGTCCTTCTCCAAATCGGGAGGCGTCTTGTTGTCGCTTCTGTATAATCTCCAGCCATACCTCTGATCCCTGCCGACTCCCGACTCCGGCACATGCCCCCACAATCCGATTCCCGTCTCCCCATCCCAGTGAGGGTTTTCCGGCGCAGGCAGCACAATCAGATCCGTTTCCCCGTCCGATGACACATCCTGCTGCACACTGTCCGAAAGCGCCTTCCCCAAAATCACTGCCGCCAAAACCGCGGCAGCGGCACACAAAATTCCGGCACGCCAGTCCCACATGTAAGAAAACGCTTTCTTTATCTGACGTACTGACTGGTATCTTTTCTCCGGATCTAAATTCGTGCACTTAGAAAAGATTCTTTTGTAACGCTGCTTTCCCGCATTTCCGCCCAGAAGCTGTTTTACGGTAACGCCAAACGCATAGATATCCGCCCGTTCGTCCGTCTGGGAAAATCCGTACTGTTCCGGCGGCGCATACCCTTTTGTCCCAAGCGGTACCGTGTCCTGATCCGCATTCTCCTTCGGCATACGCGCTGCGTCAAAATCAATCAGACGGATATGCCCGTCCTCTGCAATCAGTATATTGGACGGTTTGATATCACGATGAACAATCCCTTTTTCATGTAGAAAAATCAGCACATCACAGAGTTCCCCCACAATCGTCAGGCACTGTTTTTCCGACAGTTTTACGCTGCCCACTGTGCGTCCCTCTATATATTCCTCTACAACAGTGGTCTTATCCTTGTCAAATGAAACCTCATACACCGCCGGCAGATAGGAGTGGGCAAGCTCCCGTAAGTTCTGATAAACCAAATGCTGCCCCTGCAAAGTTTTCCGAATAAAATACCGCTCCCCGCCCTCTTCTTTTACCAGCGAAACGGTGCTCTTTCCGCTCTGTTTCAGTAATTTTATCTCTTCGTATCCCATACCTGTTAATCCCTGTCTGCATCCGTTTTCCCGCATTGTGAAAAACTGCGTATTCCCTGTTTTTCAGTATATCAGACTATTCCTCACACAACAAGCCGACTGTCGAAGCTACAATAAGCCACGCCATTCTCCGTCACAGCAATTTCCTAAACACGGGCAGCTTTTTCAAAATCCACGTTACCGTTCCGCCCAAAATCATGCTGATCACGCACCAGCCGAAGGAAGCAAAAAGCGACGGCATAAACCGCTCCGCAGCCGCTTCATAGCCCTTATACAAAACCAGTTTAAAATAGTGATCCAGCAGATAAATGCCAAAAGTGAGCGATCCCATAAAGCAGGCTGCCCCAGCCATTTTCCCCGCTGACAGTGCCGGGAATCTGACCTCCGCCGCGTATTTGACAGCCAGAAACACCGTTACCGCGAGCAGATAGTCAAACAGGGTAAGATAGGCTTCGTCCGCAGCACCGTTTATGTACACACAGAGACAGGACAGAAAAACACCTGCAGCCGCAGCCACTCCAAGTACCACCCATTTTCTTTTGGAAACCGCCCAGATATCAATTTTACGATCTATATAATATCCCATAAGCGGATAGAAAAACGCCGCCGTCGAAGCAAGCGGAACCGAAAATTCCTCCGCCACAAAAAAGCTGTCATACCCTGCGAGCCGCAGGAAAAGATTGCACATGGGAAGCACCGACCAGAGAACGAAGCGCAAGATAAGCAACATATAGAATTCACCTCTGCTCATATATTTCGCGATTCTTTGCAGGAACGGAAGCATAAAAAGGAATCCCAGATAGGCATACAGATACCAGTATGCCCCCGTCTCGTCCAGATTTCTTGCAAACACACCATAAACAAAACGTTTCAACGTAAACTCGTAATCTCTGCCCTGTGCGAGCGCATACAGCCGGCACTCTGTATAAATGCCAAGGGAAAAAAACAGGATAACCAGACTGATCCTGCTGACGCGTTTCCTTAAAACGGTGCCCAGATCCTCCTGTTTCTCCAGAAGCAGCGCGCCGGAAACCATGAAAAACAAAGGTACATTGATCTTTGTAATGACCGACAAAAGCATGTAAAACAACTGCTTCACGCCGGAGGAATTCATAAACAGAACGTAGCCTTTCAAGTGATTAAATATAGTAAAAAAACAGGCGGCCAGACGTATCCATTCATAGTATGTTTTCTTCGGTTTTCCCTGTTCCGGCAAGGATGTCCCTGTGCATTCCATAACTGCCAATCCCCTCTCCTATGAGGGTATTATAGGGAAAATTTTGTCGATTTTGGTCTACCGGCGGTGGACATTTCCGTGATTGTCACATGTAACATAAACAGGTATAATAACTTTAGTCATCACGCATATGCGCCGTAAGAACAGAGGAAGGATACCACAACAGTAATGATTGAAAAATCGACGGATGAATTAAAGCACGAAATCAGAACCGCGACGGATATGGAAGATTATCTGACAGAGAACAGGGAGCATCTGCTAAAAGACAGCCTGTCCGAGCACCTGCATATGCTGCTCGACCAGAAAAACCTCCGGCGTGCCGACGTGATCCGTGGTTCTTTGCTTGGGCGTGCATATGTCTATCGGATTTTCGCCGGCGAAAAAATTCCCTCCCGGGATAAACTGATCGCCCTTGCTTTCGGGCTGCGTCTGTCCGAGGAGGAAACACAAAAAATGTTAAAAATGTCCGGCAACCGGGAATTGTATGCCAGAGACGGGCGGGACGCTCTGATTCTGTTCGCCCTGCAGCGGCATATGACCATCATGGATGCCAACGGGCTACTGCTCGACCACGGTCTTGCGATACTGAATACGGCGAAGGAATAACAAAGGTCATACCCACTCTCACCAGTTTAAAATCGTCCTCATTCCTGATTTGATATCCGCAGCGTATCATTTTCCAGCTCAACAACCACTTCCAAATAGTTGCTTTCAGGGCATCCCCAGCTCATGGAGCCGCCTCTTCCTTTTGTAAAATTATTATGATATTGCAAATGATATAAAGTAATTTTTTGACCGCACACTTCCTTTTTATCATTCAAAACATCTTCGCTTTTCGATTCAAAATAAAGCGATTTCCCGGCTCTTGTTTCTAAGGTAATATAGGTGTAGCCGTCTTCTGTTTTTGTTGACAGCGAGATACCATCTTTCGTCACCGGGTAGCTGATTCCCGTATAAAGCAATACCGCACTAAACAGGACGGCAAACACGAGACATACGGCAGCCACCGCTTTCAAAATTCTTCTGGCGATTTTCTTTTTAACCGCCTTTATTGCCTCTGCGTCACGTTCCCTTTGCGGTGTTTCTGTCGCATCAATCTTCAATGAAAGCGTTTGGATCCACTATGCTTTGCAATTCTGTTTCATCCGCACATACCGTCCTGTGACTTTTTTCAAATGGGAGTAGTACGTGTTTTTCGCGATCTGGCAGATCCACACCCGCAGATCGCAATCGCCGCGAAAGTCTCCGATGGACTTCGCAAAGAAAGAAATCTTACACATTTATTTAAATTTTTTAAATAGCAAAACGGCGACCTGACGATTGTTTCGCCAGTTCACCGCTGCTCAAATTCCTGTTATCTATTTTATCATAATTTATAAAAAGGGACGCGCCTTTTGAACCTTAGATGACCGAAAACCATATTAAATCACAAGCATCGCATCTCCGAAAGAGAAAAACCGATACCTCTCCTCCACCGCCTCCCGGTACGCCGCCAACACATTCTCCCTTCCCGCAAGCGCGGAGACAAGCATCACCAGCGTGGATTCCGGCAGATGGAAATTCGTGATCAGGCAGTCCAGCACCTTGAAACGGTATCCCGGGTAAATAAAGATTTCCGTGTCGCCGCATCCCGGCTGCACCCTGCCGTTTTCGTCCGCCGCGCTCTCCACTGTGCGGCAGCTTGTTGTCCCCACGCAGATCACGCGCCCGCCGCTCTCCTTCGTGCGGTTGATCAGATCCGCCGTCTCCGGCGTCACCTCATAATGCTCGGAATGCATATGGTGCTCTGAGAGGTTGTCCGCTTTCACGGGGCGGAAGGTGCCCAGCCCCACGTGTAGAGTCACATAGGCAATGTGTACGCCCATTTCCTCTATGTGCGCAAGCAGTTCCTCCGTAAAGTGTAGTCCCGCAGTCGGCGCCGCCGCAGAGCCCTCGTATTTCGCGTACACGGTCTGGTAACGGTTCTTATCCTGCAATTTATGGGTGATATAAGGCGGCAGAGGCATTTCACCGAGGCGGTCAAGCACCTCCTCAAAAATGCCCTCATAGTCGAAGCGGATCAGTCGGTTTCCCTCCTCCACCACCTCAAGCACTTCCGCCTTGAGGCATCCGTCCCCAAAGACAATCTTTGCGCCGGGTCTCGCCTTTTTTCCCGGCTTTACAAGGGTTTCCCAAACGTCGCTGTCCCGCCGCTTTAAAAGCAGGACCTCGATTGCCGCCCCTGTGTCCTCCTTCACGCCCAAAAGCCTCGCCGGAATCACCTTGGTGTTATTTAAGACCAGACAATCGTCTGGCCTTAAATAGTTGGTAATCTCTTTAAAATGGTGATGCTCCACCGCGCCCGTCTGCCGGTTCAGCACAAGGAGTCTGGACGCGGAGCGGTCCTCCAAAGGGTCCTGCGCGATCAACTCCTGCGGCAGATCAAAATAAAAATCGGATTTCTTTAATGTCGTCATAAACTTGCATTCTCCAAGAAAGCCACATACCCGCGCTTCGTCTCATACACATCCGCCTTGCTTGTCGCCTCCCATGGCGCGTGCATGTTGAGTACCGCCACGCCGCTGTCAATCACGTTCATGCCGTAAAGCGCAAGGATATAGGCGATCGTGCCGCCGCCGCCAAGGTCCACCTTTCCAAGCTCCGCCGTCTGGAAATTCACCTTCTCCTTCTCAAAGATGGCGCGGATATGACCGAGATACTCCGCGTTGGCATCGTTGGAGCCGGACTTGCCGCCCCTGCCCGTAAACTTGTTAAACACCATGCCGCCGCCAAGGTAAGCCACGTTCTTCTTGTCAAAGCTGGAAGCATATGCCGGATCGTATGCGCTGCTCACGTCGGAGGAAAGCATACAGGAGCGCGCAAGGCATCTGCGCAAGCCAAGTTCGCTGTACTCGCCCAGAAGGTTCATCACCTCCGCCACCGCATTCTCAAAGAATTTGGACTGCATACCGGTGGCGCCTACGCTGCCGATCTCCTCTTTATCCACAAGAATACAACATGCCGTTCTCGCGGTCTGCCCGATCTCCAGCATCGCTTTTAGGGAAGAGAAGGCGCAGACGCGGTCATCCTGTCCGTAGGAAAGAATCATGCTGCGGTCAAAGCCAGCCTCTCTGGCTTTTCCGGCAGGCACCACTTCAAGCTCCGCGGAGATGAAGTCCTCCTCCTCAAAATCGTAATCTCTTTTCAGAATCTCAAGGATTCCCTTCTTCACAGCGTCCTTCGGTGTGCTGTTCTCCCCGTCCTTATCTTCTTTATCCTTCTTATCAATGACAAGCGGCTTATTGCCGATGATGATATCGAGCGCCTCGCCCTCGATCACCTTATCTGCTTTTTTCTCAAGCTGCTCATGTGCAAGATGGATGAGCAGATCCGACACGAAGAAAACGGGATCGTCCTCGTTCTCTCCCACATTGATCTCCACGGTACTGCCGTCCTTCTTCACAACCACACCGTGAATGGAAAGGGGAATCGTCACCCACTGGTACTTTTTCACGCCGCCGTAATAATGGGTGTCCAGATAAGCGAAACCGCCATCCTCATAGAGAGGATTCTGTTTCACGTCCAGACGGGGGGAATCAATATGTGCCCCAAGAATATTGATGCCGTCCTCCATCTTCTCCTTACCGATCTGAAACATCACGATGGATTTATTCATCCATACGGAATACACCTTGTCGCCCGTTTTGAGCTCTTTGCCATCCTTCACCAGCGCCTCCAGTTCCTGATAGCCCGCCGCATCCAGTGTATTTACGATCTGGTCGATGCACTCCCGCTCGGTCTTTCCTCTGTCCAGAAAGTCCATATACTCTCTGGCAAAAGCATCCACTTCTTTAAGCTGTTTCTCATCATACGTTTCCCATGTGTTTTTTTGCTCCATGGCTGTCACTCCTCTCTTTTTCGCTTTATGGGTCAACCCAAACTGACCTGTGCCGCAATCTGTTCTTATTCTACCACATTACAGCACATTGTACTTCCAAAATCTGTCTTTTCTGTCACTATTTTCTCCGCCGCCTTCTTCTTCCGTCTTGCATATGAAGCAATCAGACGGCGCCAAAATGTCAAAAGCTAATGATTCGTTGTACTAGTCTCCTGACAAAGGCAAGACCACTTTTCCAGAAAGCAATAAATAGGTTAACTCCTCAGCTCAATACCCATGCCCTCAAGCCCGTTCAGAATCTTCTTCATGGCGCTGGCCACATCCGCCTCCTCAAGCGTCCTGTCCTTGGCGCGGAAGGTGATGGAGTAAGCCATGGACTTAAATCCTTCCTTGATCTGGCTGCCCTCATAGATATCGAAAAGTTGGTAATCTTCCAGAATCTTTCCGCCGCGCTGTGCAATGACAGCCTCGATCTGACCAGCCATCACGGTCTTCGGCACAACCATGCTAATGTCGCGCAAAACCGCCGGGTATTTCGCAATGCCCTCATACTTGCGGTCGAAAGTCGCAAACGGCAGAATTGCCGGAATGTCAAGCACCGCCACATAAGCTCTTGTCTTTAAGTCATAGTTGTCGCATACCTCCGGGTGCACCTCCCCGAGATACCCCACAAACGTCCCCTCGTACTCAATATTCGCCTGTCTGCCGGGATGCAGATAATTCCTGCCCGCATTCGGGTCGTAGACCGCTCTCTTGTGCAGACCGATGCTCTCAAAGAACTCTTCCACCACGCCCTTCATGTCGAAGAAATCGCAGTCCCCATACATGCCTAGGGTAAACTGCATCCGCTCCTCGGGCAGTTCCGTGAGGGGAAGCGCCTTGGGCAGATAAATATTGCCGAGCTCGTAGAGACGCACGTCTTTGTTTCGCCTGTTATAGTTCGTGGCAAGGCTGGTCAGCATCCCATGCAGGGGAACTGTCCGCATGATCGAGAAATCCTCTCCCAAAGGATTCGCGATGGTGATCGCCTGCCTTGCCGGATCATCCGCGGACAACAATAATTTATCAAATACCTTCGGGCTTTCAAAGGAGTAACACATCCCCTGTGAAAAACCGCAGTACTCCGCGATATCTCTAGCCTTCTGCTCAATGCGCAGTTTGAAAGGAAGTTTGCCCGTAGTCGCCTCGCCGTTTGGCAGCGTAGTCGGGATCTTATCGTAGCCATAAAATCTCGCAACTTCCTCCGCGATATCGCACTGGCGCAGGATATCCTGACGGAAGGTAGGAACTGTAAGCGTTCCCTTCGCCGCGTCATATTCCACTTCAATCATCTTGAAAATATTAAGCATTTCCTGTTCGGAAACGTCCGTACCGAGCAACTTGTTGTAATGTTCCGGCTCAAAAGGAAGAACTACCTTTTCCTTCATTTCACCGTGCACGTCCACCATGCCGCCAACTACCTCACCGCAGCCGAGCTCCTCAATGAGCTGACAGGCACGGTTGATCGCCGCCTCCGCATTGTAAGGATCAAGCCCCTTTTCAAACTTGCCCGACGCGTCCGTGCGCAGTCCGACGCGCTTTGCGGACTTGCGGATGTTCGCGCCGTTGAAGGTCGCCGCCTCAAAGAGCACGGTCTTCACGCTGTCCGTAATCATGGAATTTTCGCCGCCCATGATTCCGGCGATACCTACTTCTTTCTCCGCGTCGCAGATCATCAGCACGTCCGAATCCAGATTCCTGTCCTGCCCGTCCAATGTACGGAAAACGTCGCCGTCCTTCGCCCTGCGGACGATAATCTTATGCCCTGCAATGGTGTCGAGGTCAAAGGCGTGCATGGGCTGGCCGTACTCCTCCATCACATAGTTTGTTATGTCAACCAAGTTGTTGATGGGACGAATGCCGCTTGCCGCAAGGCGTCTCTGCATCCACTTCGGCGAGGGCGCAATCTTAATATTTTTGCACACTCTCGCACAGTATCTGGGGCAGAGTTCTTTGTCCTGCACCTCCACGGAAATGTAGTCTTCCACCTTCTCGTCGTTTCCCTTTACCGTCACTTCCGGCAGCACAAAAGGCTTTCTGAACGTAGCCGCCGCCTCTCTGGCAATACCGATCACACTGTAACAGTCTACACGGTTTGAGGTTACCTCATACTCAAACACCGTGTCCCTAAGTCCCAGTTCCTCCACCGCGTCCGCGCCCACCTGCACATCATCCCCGAAAATGTAGATGCCCATTTCCGGCGCCTCCGGGTAAAAATTCCTGTCGGAACCAAGCTCCTCGATGGAGCACATCATGCCGTTTGAGGGTACACCGCGCAGCTTTCCCGCCTTAATCGAAATACCGTCCTCCGGCAGGGGGCCGCCGTCGTGACCACCAGCTACCTTACCGCCGTCCAGAACGACCGGCACCTTGTCTCCCTCCTTCACGTTGGGCGCACCGGTGACAATCTGGATCACCTCGCCGCCGATGTCCACCTGACATACGATCAGCTTATCCGCGTCGGGGTGCTTCTCAATCTTCTTGATCTGCCCCACCACGATCTTTTCCAGATTTTTGTCCAGTCTGGCGTAGCCCTCCACCTTCGTCCCGGAGAGGGTCATCGCGTCCATATACTCCTGATCCGTGCACGTAAGTTCCGGCACATATGCTTTAATCCATGACAATGCTGTATTCATGCTGTAAACCTTTCCCTTTCTTTTCTAAAAGTCTATGCTGATTGCGAAACGCTTCCGCAATTCTTTCTGCACATTTTCTCTTCTGCTCCTCAGTCCTGCCGGAAAACCATTTGATTTTTACATGTGGCATATTTATTTCCTTTCACAATTCCTTCCGTATCAAAACCGTTTAACAGCCTTTATCCGTTAAAACTGCTTCAGAAAACGGATATCATTCTCATACAGAAGCCTCATGTCGTCGATCTCATATTTCAACAGCGCGATGCGCTCCAGCCCCACGCCAAATGCAAATCCCGTGTACTGCTCGGGGTCGATGCCGCTCATTTCCAGCACGTGGGGATGCACCATGCCGCAGCCCAAAATTTCAATCCAGCCCTCGCCTTTGCAGAACCGGCAGCCCTTGCCGCCGCACTTAAAACAGGATACATCCATCTCCGCGCTGGGCTCTGTGAACGGGAAGTGGTGGGGTCTGAACTTCACCTTTGTGTTCTCCCCGAACAGCTCCCTCGCAAATTCGGCAAGCGTCCCCTTCAAATCCGCAAAGGTGATATGCCTATCAATCACCAACCCCTCAATCTGATGGAAGGACGGAGAGTGGGTGGCGTCCACCTCGTCGGAACGGAATACCCTGCCCGGCGCGATCATGCGGATCGGCAGTTTCCCCTTCTCCATCTCATGCACCTGCGTGGAGGAAGTCTGCGTCCGTAGCAGGATATCCCCGGTAATGTAGAAAGTGTCCTGCTCATCCTTTGCCGGATGGTCCGCCGGAATATTGAGCGCCTCAAAGTTATAATAATCTTTTTCCACATCGGGACCTTCCACGACCTCATAGCCCATGCCGATGAAGATCCGCTCCACCTCTTCCAATGCGATGGTATTGGGATGGCGGTGCCCCATCTTATTCTTTTTGGAAGGCAGGGTCACGTCGATGACCTCCGTCTTTAACTTCGCTTCCCTGACGGCCCTCTCCATCTTTTTGACGGAATCCTCCAGCACCTTCTCAATCTCCGCTCTCGTCTCGTTGACAAGCTGTCCTACCTTCGGGCGGTCCTCCGGCGCCACATCCTTCATGCTCTTTAACACCGCCGTCAGCTCACCCTTTTTCCCAAGGAAAGTAACCTTAACCTCGTTGAGTTTTTCCAGAGCGTCGCTTGCCTCAATCTGACGCAGCGCCTCCGCCTTGATCTGTTCCAGTTTTTCTTTCATGCCTTTTTCTCCTTTTTTTGGGATTTCTTATATTTCAATACAAAGTTCATTCCATCATTGTGATTGCCTTTGCAAACTGTAAGCTCTTTCAGAGTGAACTCTCCATCGTTTTCATCATTTCACAAAAACCATTTTTCTCATAAAATCTGATGCCATCCACATTTTGCGGAAAAACCTGCATTCTGATAAAATCCGCCCCTTTTCTTTTCCCATATTCCCTACTTGCTTCAAGCAGAAGCGTTCCCACTCCTTTTCCTCTCTCCGATTCTGACACATCTAAATCTTGTATATAAACTACGGTCTGCGGTTTCAAGCACGCGATATCTTTCTGCTTCAAAATCATCACATGCGAAAATCCGATTACCTTTCCGTCAGCATCCGCAACAAGAATCTCCTGCGCCTCGTTCTCAAATATGGAACGAAAAAAGTCATCACTCCGAAAACCCATTGTAAAATGCTCCGGCTGATACCTAACGGCGTCTGTCTCCAATTCTGCATATAAATGTCTCAGCTGTTCCACATCCTCCATGTTTGCCGTTCTGATCTGCATATCATTTCCCTCCTGCCGTCATTCCTCCATCAGACCATACACAATGCTTTTAGAAAGCCGATCGCACAAATTTCTTTCAAATATTTCCTGCAAAACATTTGCTATCATTTCTGCCGCATGACTTGTATCCTCATTTGTAATTACCGTTAGCGGCAACAGCAAAAGGAACATCCGATTATCATTTCCACCCTCCCTATAGCGCAGCAAATCCGCCAGCGGGAAAATCTGAATCTGATATTCGCCTCCTGTGTTGGCAATCTGCCGATCATTGATATAGTATACAGTATCTCCCGGATGAAACTCTATCTTCAAGGTCTGCGCCTCCGTAAGATGACAAATCAGCATTTGCGGTTTCTCAATATACCCATCCGCTTCTTCCAAAACCCCATCATAATACTTCGTGAAATTTCCCCACCAGTTACTGTCAGTCGTTTCCTCTTCTTCTATGATTTCAGCTAACGACGAATCTGTTTCCTCATCTAATGCGGTTGGAAATGACGTTGCCACAAAACCTGTCCAGAATTTTTTGTTGGAAAAAGTTACATCATTTAGAGTAATCATTTTTGTCTCCCGGCTCTGTCTGCTATTTGCATAAACAGACTCGTAATGCTTCGCGTTGCTCGCCCTAAACCGTCATAGACAGTCTTGTATGCAAGCATACATCCTGTCTCTGCCGCTTTCCGTCTCTGCTTATGCGCGCAAAAAAACGCCCCACATGCAACACACATGGGACGAATAAAATCCGCGGTACCACCCAGTTTCCCGTTTTCGGTTTCTGCCCTTACACAGACCGATAAACGGACGCTTCCTTCGGCGTAACGTGCCTGTACGTTCCGAACTAATGCGATCGCTCAAAACAGTCAATCATTTCATACGGAAAGCTCCGGTGGGAAATTTCGGATTATTTCTGTACCGAAGGGAACTTACAGCCGATGATTCCCTCTCTCTGGCGGAAAAAATTTCCTACTGACACCTTCTTAGCCTTTTTCATCATTCAATTCCTGACATTCTGCCCCGGACAACTACGTCCGCAACAAATCTATCTGCTATTTTAGTGGCTTTCCTTCGACTTGTCAAGCCACCCGAAGAGAAATTTATAAACCGGTCCGAAATATCTGTTGATATGTGCCCCAATCATCAGAATATACATCAGCATATAAAACCAGAGCATTAAAATGACCACAGTAGTCAAGCTCCCGTAGGTGCCGAAATCATTGTAGTGATCCACATAGACAGAGAAGGCGAAGGACGCGATACTCCACAACACCGCCGCAAAAGCCGCCCCCGGAATCTGCGCCTTAAACCGCAGCTTGCAGCTCGGCACAAAGGCATAAATCATGGCAAAAACGAATGTCAGAATCACCCAGGAAACCAGAAAGCGGAAACGCATGATCACATGCACCACAAGATGAAGCGGCGGAATATCCCGGAGCAGGATATCCACAATCACATTACCGAACACCATCACAAAAAGCGCCACCAGCGTCGCCGCCAGAATGATCACCGTGTAAAAACAGGCGATGGCACGCAGCACGATATAATTTCGTTTCTCCTCCACATCGTTGACCGCATTTAACCCGTATATCAGCGCAAGCATTGCCTTCGCCGCCGACCAGATCGTGACAATCGCAAACACCGTGATCGTCCCCGCTGATCTGGCATACACGTCCGACACGATTCGTATCACCATGCCGTTCACCGCATCCGGCGTAAACTGTGTAATCGCATTGATTAAGTTTACCTCCGTAAGCGTCGTATACGGCAGAATGGCGCACAGCGCCATCAAAAGCGGAATCATGGACAGAAAGAGGAAAAACGCAGTGCTTGCCGCAAAGGCGCTGATATTTTTCTTCGTCATCTGCCAGTTAAAGTCCCGCAGGATATAATATAATCTGTAAATCGTCCTCATCTTACTCCCGATTAATTCCTGTGATCTGTTAATTTCTTTTCACTCACATTTTGCCTATCGTGCCAAGCGTTGTCCCTTATTTCACTTTATTTGGATCCTAAAATGCCCTAAAAGAAAAGCAACGGCGATTCTACTGCTCTCTCAGTTCTTCGGCGTCCGTCACCTCACAGCCGGGATAAAACATCGAGAGGATCTGCACGTAGTCAGCCCCCTGCGCTCCCATCGCCTTCGCCCCGTTCTGGGACATGCCGACACCGTGACCGTAACCGCCGCCAGTCAACGTATATCCTACCACATTTTCCCCGTCTTTTCCAGTCCCGCTGACGGCATCCAGCACAAAAAAGCCGCTGGGAAGAAGCGGTTTCGGCACGGTTTCGCTCCCGTCCTGTTTCCTGACAGTGCTATTTGCATCGCACAGGACATAGCGGATATTATATTCGGAAAGCACTTTATACGACGCTTTTTCCGTCTCAATATTCAACTCCTGCGCAATCCCGCCATCGCCCCTTTTTGCGATCTCTATCTTTCTTATCTTTCCCGGTTTTCCAATGGGCTCCGACACATAATAATCCCCCTCCGCCTTCGTCAGCACAAAAGCCGGCGCGCTTGCATACCGCTCCTTCAAACGGGCAAACAGACTTTTTTCATCCAGCTCTTCCACATGGTAACTCCACCGATACCAAGGTTCATCCTTCTCAAAGTCCGTTTCGTGTACCGTGGTAATAAACTGCCGGAAAACCGCCTCGTCCCGCAAAGCTTCCGCGTCAAAGTTCTCAACCGCGCCAGATGCCGCTGCCTGTTCTGCCTCTTCTGCCCCAGACTCCGCTCCCGCCGCGCCGCTCACGCGCACGCCTCGCAGATAAGGCACTTCCTCTCCGTTCCCTCCCTGCCAGCTCACTACGTCTGTCCCCATCCCGCAGGAGGTAGAATAATAATAATTACCAGCAGCCTCCCCCTCATAAGTGAGCAGCACCCCGTCCGTCTCCTTCACCGCCGTGGTGGAAGCCGCATTTTCCTCAATATTGTGGTAGACCTGATAGGCTGTCGTGTCGTCCACATGAGCGCCAAGCTCCGGGATGCCCGCCCGCAGAATATAGCGGTACGCATAGGTTCTGGCGCACACTGCCTGCGCCTTCAATGCCTCCTGCGGATAGGACGCCGGCATCTCGCTGGGCACCACGGCATAGAGATATTCCTCCAACGGCAGTTCATTGATTAGCACGATGCCCTGCTCCATTCGGACACACTCTATGGCGCCGCGATAAGAGTGGTCCGCTCTGCCACTCCCCTCCATTTCCACCGTAACCTTGTCCGTAAGATTTGCACTCCGATAAGTTCTGCGCTCCCCGACGGTCATCTGGTCTGCCCGGATTCCGACCTCCTCCCCGTCAACCGTAATCCCTATGCGTTCGTGATAGTTGGTCCCCGCCGCCGTATTTTTCAAAAGCACCCGGATCTGATCCGCACCCGCCTCCTCCGATACGAGACAGGCATACACCTTCCCCCTGTCAACAACAAAATCCGTATCCGCGCACCCGACACGCAGCTCGGCCTGCTCCAGCGTTTTCAGACTCCCATACAGCTTATAAATCTCCATCTCATCCGCGATCTGATAAACGCCGTAATCCTCGATCTCCAATTCCTGTGCAGAGGCACGAAGCAGCCTGCCGTGGACTTTTTCCCTGCGCTCCTTTGCCTCCACAATCCGCCCGTCCCTAAAAGTCAGATCCGCTACCTGTTCCCGCTCCGGCGGCTTATTAAGCGCATCGCCGGAAAGCGACGCCCTGAATACGGTCTGATGATAAAAACAATCCAGCGTACCGTCCTTATTTTCCATCACCCACACACTTCCCAGATAATGATCCTCCGGCAGAACTTCCACAATGGTCAAAAGCGTACTGCCTTTCACGTAGACCTTTAACTCCTGCAGTTCGCTCCCCGCAAAAGCGGTCGAAACATAGGGGCACGCCCCCTGCATCGCGCCGTTTTCCGTGTAGGCTTCCGCCTTCTCCTGATCCGTTTTCAGCACAAAAACTGTCGTCTCCCAGATGGACGATTCCGTATCCAGATAAGCCAGAAAGATACGGAAGGCACGATACCAGTCCTCTTTTAAAAACGCCTGCTCCGGCTCATATTTGCCGCTGTAATCGGGAAGTCCCCACTCCTCTTCCGGCAGACTTTCACACAATGCCCGGTATTGCCCATATGTAAAGTATATATCGTTCTCCTGTCCTTCCATTTCCATGTCAGTCTGCGGCTTCCCTTCGCCGTCCGAAGGCGGCATAGAAAAATCCACCCCCAGCGCATCTAATAAAATCGCCACATCCTCGACTGTAATCCGCTCTCCCTCCGGCTGTAACGGCTCCTGCGCCTGCCTTCTCCCAAGGAAAAGACAGACGATGAATAAAAGTCCGAAAAAAATAAGCGAAAGTTTCGCAAGCTGTTTCCCGTCAAACTTCATGTCTGTGCCCTTCCCATGTCCTCCTTTATTTCTATGCACGCGGAAGCCAAAATATTTATCAATCGAGCAGGAAAGATTTTTCTTCCTCCGCAGGCGGATATTCATTGCACAGCAGCCTATACGGCGCTTCGTCCTCCTCGATCTCGGGGAATCTCCCTGCCGGCTCATAAAACCGATTGTCGGTATTGTCGTCGTTACACTGGGACACCTCGCCGATCAGGATACTCCCCGTTCCCGGCACCGCGTGAAACTCATGGTACTGGTGCGGCCATAATGTCACGCTCTCACCCGGATGCAGCGTGACATAAGAACCCGCCGGAGCCGCGTAAGAACGCCCGTCGGCATTGATCACCACGTCCTCGTCGGAAAGGCCGCCCGCCCCGTCATCCTGATAAATTTTGATCTGCAAAGTCCCGCCACCGCGGTTGATGATGTCCTCCGACTTAAACCAGTGGAAATGCATGGGCGCCATCATACCGTCCCGCATGAATAAAAGCTTCTCCGCATAAACCTTCTTATATTTCGGATTATGCTGGTTTCCGTTTCTGAGTGTAATCAGACCGAAACCGCACGTATTAAAATCACCCCGTCCGAAATCCGTAATATCCCATCCGAGCATATTATCGCGGATCTCATCATACTCATGCCCCTTTTCTTTCCACTCCTCCGGCGTCCAGTGACAGAAAGGCGGCAGATGAAAACCGTTCTTTGCCGCCAGCGCTTCCATTTCCTTTATAATCTGATTGATTTCTGAACGTTTCATAAAGTCCTCCTCTTCTTACACTTATACCCCAATTTTCCCGTAACATTCCGCTGCAGATTTTTCACCAGTGTTCCCTTTCCCAACAGCATACACTTTTTCGCAGTCCAAGACTGCCAAATCCGTCATAGATATCTTAACCCCATCTGTTCTTTCGTCGGATGAATGAGGCTGGAACTGGGTTACTTCTGCTGGAAGATATCAAAAAAACACAGCCGGCTCTCACAATCATCAACATAGAAAGTCAGAACCGGCTGCGCTGTTTTCAGAAAATGACAAAATAGCAATATCCCGCCTCATCTCCGCACTGTCTTAGAGCATAGATGCCCGCAGCTCTGCCCCGCTCTTCGCGCTCAGATAAGCAGGCGGAATATCAAACACGGTCTTGGCTCCCGCCTGTCCTTCCTGGTTGAGACGGTAAGCCGCCCTCGCATAGGCGATAATCACACTGGACGTAAACTCCGGGTTGGAGTCCAGCTTCAGGCTGTATTCAATCAGATGGCTGTTCTCCTCCTCCCAGCCGGTTTTTCCGCTGCGCAGCACAAAACCGCCATGCGGGATGCCGCTGTGGTCCCTGAGAAGTTCCTCCTCACTGATAAAATGTACCGTGGTGTCGTAGTCTGCAAAATAATTCGGCATGGTCTTGATTTCCTGCTCCACTTTGGCGGCATCCGCCCCTTCTTCCAGAACGACAAAACACTCTCTTGTATGTTTTTCCCTAGTGGAAAGCTCGGGGTTTTTTCCCTCCCTCACAGCTGCAAGCGCCGCCTCCACGGGAATCGTGTACTGTTTGGCATTTTTCACGCCTGCAATCCTGCGGATCGCGTCGGAATGCCCTTGGCTTACGCCCTTTCCCCAGAATGTATAGTCTTTGCCGTTTGGCAAAATAGCGCTGGCATACATCCTGTTTAAAGAAAACATCCCCGGATCCCAGCCTACGGAAATAATGCCGACTTTCCCGGACGCTTTCGCGGCAGCGTCCACGTTCTCAAAATGCTTCGGTATGTTGGCATGGGTGTCGAAACTGTCCACCACATTAAACAGTTTCGCAAATGCCGGCGTCTGCTCCGGCAGATCCGTCGCGCTGCCGCCGCAGAGGATAAGCACATCAATTTTATCCTTCCATGCCGCCGCCTCCGACACATGGCAGACCGCCGCACTCTTCGTAAGGATGGACACCTGTCCCGGCTCCCTTCTCGTAAAAACTGCCACAAGTTCCATGTCGGGATTCTGTTTCACGGCACACTCAACCCCGCGCCCCAGATTTCCATAACCTAAGATTCCGATTTTTATACTCATTCTACGCATACCTCCATACCTGCAAAAGCAGCCGCACGTGACGACTGCTTTTCCATCTTTTGTATAATCCCCAAAATGCCGGATCTTGTATTTTGACTCCTAGCAACGCTAGGTGGGTAACCGCAACCATACTTCTGTCTTCCACTGCGTAATGCCCAAAGGCTGGAGGCCTGACATCTATATGACAATGTAGGAATCCCGTTTAAAGTATCTGTAGGTTCAAAATAACAAGACTTATCGTGCATTTCAGGTTACATCTATTATATCCGAATTGACCGCGAAATACAACAGAATTTTTTGCCACTCTTTATCTGTTGCTCTCCTTCTCCCGATACATCATTTCATCCGCTCTGTGGAACAACTGATGGAACGTTTCCTGTCCTGTCTGGGAATAAGCGGCTCCCACGCTGGCGGAAATTTTCTGGAAATTTTCATGCTTCACGTATTCCCCGTCAAGCCGCTCCTTGATCATTTTCCTTGTCCGCTCCACTTCCTCCTCCGTATGCGCGCCGGTTATCACCACCAGAAACTCGTCGCCTCCCATACGTGCGATCAGCCCTTCCGGCATACAGCCCAGAAGCGTCTGCGCCGTGAGGACCAGCGCCTTGTCGCCCTCGTGGTGTCCATAGATATCATTGACGCTCTTAAAATGGTCCAGATCAATACAGAACACCACCAGATGACCATCTTCCTGTTTGTCGATAAACTCATACACATACCGTCTGTTATACAGACCTGTGAGAAAGTCCGTGTTCGCGTTCTTGATCATCATCTGCTGGTAGAGCCGTTCCTGCGTCACATCAATGGCAACGCCCACGGTTCCCATCACACTACCGTCCAGATCAAACAGCGGCGACTTGTAAGTTTTCAGTTCACGCATACTGTCCCCGATTTTGACCGTCTCATCGAAAATACAGGTCTCCCGCTTTTCCATCACCTCGTACTCCGACTCCATGCAGATAAACTCGCCCTTTTCATATTCATCCGGAGTGATATCCCAGATATAATAATGTCCGCGTCCCTCAATCTGCTCCATTGTCTTGTTGACCGCCCTGCAGAAAGTATCGTTGACCTTCATGTGCGCGCCCTCTTTATCCTTGTACCAGATTAAGTGCGGCACGCTGTTGATCGTTGTGTCGAGGTAGCTCTGCGTCTGCCAGAAGTCCTTGCTCATCTTATAAGTCTTCTGCCAGCGGGTCAGACGAAACTGAAACTCCGCCTCTGTCAAAGGCGTCACCCAGATATCCGTGATTTCCTCCGCGTCATCTTTTGTGGTCAGAAGCGCCGTCTGCTCCTGATCCGCCAGCACAATCAGCTCCGCCTCCTTCCTCTTATGGGAAAGCAGAAATGCAAGCGTTTCTACCGCGTCCACCTGCCGCATGTCTGCCAGAATCACATCTGCCCTGCCAGTCAGCTCCTCATCCGCACGGACGCTCTTCTGAAATTCATGTGAATAACGAAGAAACTGCGGCAACTGTTTCAAAATTTCAAATAACGCATCCTGTTCCGTAATCATATAAAAACAAATTTCGCAATGATACATTTCCTTCCCCCATCTCCCAGATCGTTTTCAAACTCCACTGTCTCCTGCCCGGTTACCGCTTATCCGGCATTTAAAATTTTGTCAATCTCTGCAAGCAGTTTCTCCTTCACAGGCGGCTTTAACATATATCCTGCCGGCTTTAGCTTCAGCACCGCCTCGATATTTTCCCGGTCATTGATCGCCGTCAGAAACACCACCGGGATACTTGTCAGCTCCTCGTCCGCCCGTATCATTTCCAGTGTCATCCTCCCGTCACAGACCGGCATCTCATAGTCCAGCAAAATCAGGTCGGGTCTCTTTTTCCCTATGGAAGTCATCGCCTGTGCCCCGGAAATCGCCAGCGCGACCTCGTAAATATCTTCCAGCATCGCCTTGATTGTACGGAGTGCCGTCCCATTGTCATCCACCACCAGAATCCGCTTTCTTTCCACATGGTGTCTGCCCTCTTCCTCTGCCTCGCGCTCGACTTTATCCCCATCAAGTCCGAGCCGTCTGCACACAGCCTCCATGATCACCGTATTTTCCACCGGGCGGATCAGATTTTCAAACTGTTCTTCCTGATAATACTTGAAAAACCGATCGCTCTCCTCCTTTGTCCCGATGGTCAGAACCGGAATCTGCGCATACTGGTCACTCAGCATAAAAAAGATGGACGTGTCAATGTCATAGGCGCCGATCAGACTGATTACAACCAGATCCGGGTTCACGATTTTCAGCATCCCCTCCAGAACCCCCGCGTTCTCTGAGCAGAGCTGTACGTGAAAATACTGGGATAAAAAGTGGTTCGTCTCGTTCACCACCGTGTTAAGTTTCCCGATTAACAGTATCTTTTTCATTTCGTCCTCCGATCACTGGTTTTCTATTCCGTCATCTGCTCTGACAGCAGTCCTGCAAGCCGGTCCGTCTCCTCCGGGTCGAGACTGGTCACCGCCTCCGCAAGTTTCTTAATGTTCTGCCCGATTTCCTCCGGGAATACATAGGCCCGCAACTGCTTCATCAGTTCATCGGCACGGTCAACATCCATCTCCTGCATACTGATGCGCACCATTTCCACAAGTGCCCGCATCACGGAATAATCGACGATTTCCTGCTTTTCTTCCGTCCCGATGCCGAAAACACCCTGCAGCCGCTGCCGGTAACTGCGCCACTCTTCCAGAAAAATATCTGTCATCGCTGTTATTATATTTATTTTACCATCTTTTGCCGCAGATTCCAACACTCTTGCCAAACCCGACAGCGTCACAATTCCGACGGTGGCAGCGAGGCTCTTCATCGCATGCACCTGAATGCGGTACTGCTCCAGAAACGCATCGTCCGCAATCTGCGTATAGTCCTGCTCCAGAGCATCCGCCGCCGGATCAATCTGCTCATAAAACTCTTTTACTGTATAGGCGAGCAGTTCCCTGTCCGGCAGATGCAGCCATGCGTAATTCCAGTCAATTCCTTCCACCACAGGCAGATCTTCCGGGCAGCCATCCGTATCCTCCTTCATCGCAGGCGTTTCCGCCGTATCCGGGGCCTGCAGCAATTCCTCTGGCAGCATTTTCTGAATCATATGTTCCAGTTTATCCGGCACAATCGGTTTCGACAGAAAATCGTCAAACCCTTCCTCCAGATACTGTTCCCTCGCTCCTGCCACCGCATTTGCAGTCAATACCACCACCGGCGTGTCTTTGCAGGGGTAGTCTGGCAGTTCTCTCATCCGATGAAGGGTTTCCACCCCGTCCATCTCGGGCATCATGTGGTCCAAAAAGATCAGATCATAATGGTTTTCCCGAACGAGCTGCAGACACTCCGCACCGCCGCCCGCCTCCGACACCTGAATCTGCGTTTCTTTCAAGAGATTTCGCAGCACTTTGCGGTTGACCGCATTGTCGTCCACCACCAGCAGCTTGGCATCGGGTGCCAGAAAGCCGGACTCATAGCTGAAGTTTTCCGCCATATGCTTTACCTTGGACTCAAAGTCTCCAATCGGCGTACTGTCAATGATTTTCTGTTCCAGCTCAAAATAAAACCGGGAGCCCTTCCCGTACTCGCTCTCCACCTGAAGCTCGCTGTCCATCAGCCTGAGAAGCTGCACCGTAATGCTCATCCCAAGCCCGGTGCCCTCTATATTGCGGTTCCTCTCCTCCTCGATCCGCTCAAACTCCGCGGTAAGCTTCGGCAGGTCTTCCTCTTTAATGCCGATCCCTGTGTCCTCCACCTCAAAGTAAAGTACGACCTTCTCCCCTATAATATGACTCTTTACCCGCAGCCATACCGTTCCTTTCTGCGTATATTTAACTGCATTAGTCAATATATTGATCAATACCTGTCTGATGCGCACATCATCCCCGTACAGACAGGTCGGTATTTCATGGTCAATCTCCACGACAAACCGGAGCTCCTTATCCTTTGCGCGCTGCAGCGTCATATTCACCAGATCGTGGATCATGCTGCAAACCTCATATGTAACGGGCACAATCTCCACCTTGCCCGATTCAATCTTGGAAAAATCCAGAATATCGTTAATCAGCGAAAGCAGCGACTGCCCTGCCGTGTAGATATCCATTGCGTACTCCCTGACATGCGGCTCTTTCGATTCCCGCAGAATCATCTCATCCATGCCGAGCACCACATTGATCGGCGTGCGGATTTCGTGGGACATCTGCGCCAGAAACTTACCTTTCGCCTCATTCGCCGCGAGCGCTTCGTGTCTGGCCGCATCCGCCTCCAGTTTCGCCTGGGCAAGCTGACTGTTCTGTTTTTGCGCCGCCTTTACCCTCTCTTCCGCATCCAGCCGGTATTCCTTTGAAATGCGTAGTATATGCAGGATCGCCAACAGCAGCCCGAATATTGCCATGGCATACAGTGTCGCCACCTCCGCGTAGGCATACATGGAAAAATGATTCAGAATCACCTTTGCCACTTCACCGGCAAGTAGAACAGACAAAGAGATAATCGGAATCAGAATCTGATACCGGCGGCTTTTGTAAACCAGCTGTATCAAACTCACAATCGTCACCACACAGACAGCGCCAAGCACTACCGTGGACACATCAGCCATCACAATCAGATTCTGTATGCCAAGCAGTTCCAATATGATCTGTATTACCGCGTTGAAGCACACGATACATAAGAGCCACGTGAAACGGCGCGGAAACATGTTCCCCAGATTCCTCTCAAAATAGAGTGTCAGGAACAGCGGCATCATCAGCATCAGATACTCCTGCAGCACCCGGGCTCCATGCAAATCTAAAAAAAGATTTAAAGTAGCCGTGCCTACAAAGCAATAAATACCCGCAGTGAGACCGAACAGCCCAAGAAAAATGCCTCCCCGGCTCTGCTGTCTCGTACACCACCGGACCAGCGCCAGCACAAACAAAATGATTGCTGAAACTACAATCAAAAGACAGCAGGCAATGTCCGCCAGATTGCTGCCTGCCATTCCGATTACCAGCGTTTCGTCTGTAGCAGTAGCAGTAACCGTCTCCTCAGCTATTTCCACAGTATTCTGATCTGCCTGATACTGGAACATAGCCATAACCATAAAAACAACAATGAAGAGGAAGATAACTCCTGTAAATTTTCGCAAAACTTTCATCTCATCACGCACTTTCCTGCATATGAAAAAATGTATCCGAAAATCAGACGATTCCCGGATACACTCTTTCTGCCTTTATAAAATTGCCTCTATCAATTACAGAGCGTTCACCAGCTTCTCAAGTGCTGCCAGTGCCTCGTCAGGAAGCTTGTCATACCCTTCCTTCTTCTCCGCAAAGCCCTTAACCGCATTTACACGGGTCTCCATAGCGCTCTTGAGCTGTGCCTTGTAGTCCGCGTTGCCGAGGTCTGTCTTTGCCTTGAAGTCCTTGAAACCGTCTGTCTGGCCGTCCCATGTGTACATGATCTCGATATCCTCGAAAGGACCCCACTGTTCAAAGTTTGCTTTCTTCTCAACGATGGTCTCAAGAATGCCAAGCGTATCAGCGGGTTTTACCTTCTCACCCATGAAATCGCCGGTGTTGACAATGTAGCAGTCAACATTCTTCTCCTCAACCAGCTTCTTGAACTTCTCGTAGTCATTTACAAGAGGATAGGTTCTGAACGGGTTAGCGTAAGGCACGATACGGATCGCGTTCAAGTCGGTGCCTGCAGCCACACGCTCCGCGGTGGAAGTCTTGGTCGCAAGCGTTGCGCCCATTACGGATGCAAGCGCGGAACCTTTTAACTTCACTACCGGCGGGATGGTAGGATCTTTCATAATCCAGAAGATTGCGTTTACAGGTGCATCAATCTTATCTACACGGTTAGGAGACCATAATTTGGACTTGATCGCACGGCCGTTACCGTTTCTGATATCCTCGGTTACGAGCTGGATCTTGCCTTCGCTGTCCATGGTGCAGGAGCAGTTCTGGGCGGATAACAGATACTCATTATCCGGGCAGCCGGTCGGGTAATCTGCCGTTTTATCAAAGTAGGTAGGCTCCAGAGCGATGGATGCACAGGTATCGCTGTTGATGATGAAAGCGTCGTCGTGAAGCACCTTGATATCGTACTTGCCGCCGTGCTTTGCATGGGTAAGTGTGGACTTACCAGAGCCGGACAGACCGTAAACGGAAGCAACGAACTTGGAGCCATCCTTTAACAGATACTCTTTCTGTCCGCCGTGGCAGGAAGCGTAACCGTTTCTGTTTGCAAGCGCCCATGCCATGGTCAGTGTGCCCTTCTTGTGCTCACCGAAATACTTCATGCCGAGGATTGCAGCGCAGTTCTCGTTTGTGTCGAAGTAGCACAGCGTAAGCGGATCGCTTAAGCAGCTGTAGTCCAGATCGGGAGCCTCGTGGGGTGCCCACTGGGGATCGGAGAAGATGTAGATGTCAGGCTCATTGCCGCCGCCGATAGGCTGGGACTTCTTGTACATCTTAACATACTCGTCAGACATATACTGGAAGTTAATCATCCAGTTGTAAAGCAGGTTCTCCTCGCCTTCGGGAATCAGAAGGTGCGCCTTCGCCATAAACTCAGGGTCAAGACCTACGAAGCACTCTGCATGGTACATGGTTTTCCAGCGTGTCTCATAGACAGCGTCCATAACCACTTTATCTAATTTCGCCTCATCTACGCCGGGCTCGCCTTTGATACGGCGTGCTGCAGCATAACGGCCGGTCACCGCGCCGTCATTGAATAACAGAACCTTTGCGTCAGCAGGCAGACCGAAAGTCTCGCCGTCCTTAATCGGCATATCCGTCACCACGGTACCGGGTGAGTTCTTTGCCAGCTCATAAGCCTCTCTCAAGGTGTTAACCTTAACTACGTTGTTTCCGTAAAATGCCGCCTCAATAATGGAACGGGTTTTGGAAAAACCAACCTTGCCGGCGCCAATCTCGGAAATGGGATAATACGCTTTTGTTGCCATTTTACGTTCTCCTCCTTAAAAAAATTGTATTGGTTCACGGAATTTTCGGAGAGTCACTCCCCGGAATCCCGAATGTCCCTCGCATGTACCTGTCTGTACACCTCTAACATTATCTCAGACACCCTATAAAAAGTCAATAGACTAAAAATGCCTCGCTCTTCCCCGGCACGATCAGAATAACGCCGCCGCGGACTTTCTCTTTTCATCCATCTGCCGTCTCAGCATCGCCATACGGTACTGCCCAAACACTTCATCCTGTTTCTTTTTCGCAATCGCCTTCGGAAAATCCAGATCCTCCAGACGGCTTCTGGAAGAAAGCTGGTTAATCGCCGCCGAATTGTTGAAATTCTGTGTATGCTGCAAAGCATTCGTGGATGCGCCCAGACTGCTCCTGCGCTCAGAAACCATATCTAACGCCTTGTCTATGGAATCCAGACTGAAGTCCTTTGAGGTGACATCCAGATCGGCGATACCCAGAGCCTCCAGCGTGGAATTTTCCATCTGGATATGCATACCGCCACCGCTTGGGGAAGTGGCGACCGCCATATCCGCCATACTGCCGTCCAGAAGCTTCTGCTCATTAAAACTGGTATTTCTCGCAAGCCCTTCTATACCCTGCTTGAGCTGATCGATCTCTTTCTGGTAAACCTGCTTATCCGCATCGGAGTTGATACCGTTCATGGACCGCACGGCAAGCTCCCGGATTCTCTGTAAATAATCCGACATGCCGCCCAGCGCGCCCTCCGCCACATTGGAAGCGCCGATCGCCATCCCGGCATTGTCCGTACCGACCTTGTACCCGGTCTCCTGCATTCTCATCCGGCTCGCAATGGCAAACCCTGCCGCGTCATCTTTCGCTGAATTGATCCGTTTCCCACTGGAAAGCTGGGAATAGGTGCGGAAAAGACTATTTTGAGGTGATACCGCTCCCACTTTCATATACATACTCCTTCCTTATTTTTCGCAGCCACTTATTTTTCTTCTCCATCAGTTACATTATACCTCAACAGCACAAAAAAACAAACAGAAAATTAGGAAAAATTTCCTAAAAATATATAACCTGAACGCATTCTTGTCTGGTACTATTTTACTATTTCGTGTGTAAATATTGTTAACATAATATTAAATATTTGTTAAATTACTGTTTTTTCTTGTTTCTGCCACGTTTTTCATGGTATGATAATAAAGATCGTGCAAGGGTGAACCGTACCCCTGCACCATTTTTGTCACAACGCAACATAAGTTTTGGAAGAAGGAGGTACATAAATGGAACAGAACAGTTTTTCTGAAATTACCCCCGAAATTTTGCGGCTTGCAAACATGAGCGAACAGGCCGGCATTATCGATACGGAGCTTTTCACAAAATATGACGTCAAGCGCGGCTTAAGAGACTTAAATGGTAAAGGCGTACTGGCTGGTTTAACCAATATTTCGGATGTGCGCGCCAACAAGATAGTGGACGGCGTACAGGTTCCCACGCACGGCAAGCTTTTCTACCGGGGATACAATGTGCAGGATCTGGTAAATGGTCTTTCGACGGACGGCCGTTTCGGCTTTGAAGAAGTCACTTATCTCCTGCTGTTTGACAAACTGCCGGACGCGGAGGAGCTGGCGGAGTTTACCAGACTTTTAAACAGTTACCGCTCCCTGCCCACCAGTTTCGTCCGCGATATCATTATGAAAGCGCCCAGCAACGACATGATGAATACGCTGGCGAGATGTGTGCTGACGCTCTACTCCTATGACGACAGGGCAGACGACACTTCCCTGCCAAACGTCCTCAGACAGTGTCTGCAGCTGATCGCGCTTTTCCCGATGCTTTCCATCTACGGCTATCAGGCTTACAACCACTATCACAACGGGGAAAGTCTATACATACACCAGCCCCAGCCGCACCTGTCAAATGCCGAGAATATTTTGCATATTCTTCGCCCGGACAATAAATACACGCCGCTGGAGGCGAGGGTTCTGGATATCGCCTTGATCCTGCATATGGAGCACGGCGGCGGTAACAACTCTTCCTTTACCACCCATGTGGTCACCTCCTCCCTCACGGACACCTACTCCGTGATCGCGGCGGCGATCGGTTCCTTGAAAGGCCCCCGCCACGGCGGCGCCAATATCAAAGTGGTGAAGATGTTCGAGGAAATGAAGCGCGAAATCTCCGACTGGGGCAACGAAGGACAGGTGGCAGACTATCTGAAAAAGCTTCTGCACAAGGAAGCATTCGACCACGCAGGACTGATCTACGGCGTGGGACATGCCGTGTACTCCAAGTCCGATCCCCGTGCCGTTATCTTCAAGTCCTTCGTGGAACGGCTTTCCGACGAGAAGGGATTACACGACGAATTTGCACTCTATAATCTGGTAGAGCGGCTGGCTCCTGAATTGATCGCGGAAGAACGCCCCATCTACAAGGGTGTCAACATCAACGTGGACTTCTATTCCGGCTTCGTTTACAGTATGCTGAATCTGCCCATGGAACTGTACACACCGATCTTCGCCATCGCCAGAATCGTTGGCTGGAGTGCGCACCGCATGGAGGAGCTTGCAAACAACGGCAAGATCATCCGTCCCGCCTACAAGACGATCTGCGTGGAAAGGAATTATCAGACGCTGACAGAGAGAAACGCCTGACTATAGAAAGCATAAAGAGCATTGTGCAGAACTGACAAATGCACAATGCTCTTTTTTTGTACATGATGGATTACAGCACGAACAACTGCCCCAGACAGTGATTCTCCGTATTATATTTAATTCTGGTCACGATATCGGACAGCCCGCCGCCCAGATACGCAAGCAGGCGATCGTCATTGTCATAATATTCTGCCATCAGCCGTTCCAGCGCTTTCAGAAGATACGCCTTGATCTGCTCCTCTGTCTTATCTGACAGAATCTCTTCCAGACTTTCCAGTTCCTCCTGCCCAAATCCCTGCCCCGGCAGCGGCTTGTCCAGTATCATATGCCCTGTCACATTCTGCAAGACAATCCCGCATATATTTTCTGACAGATACTCATAATCCCTGTGATATTTCCGCAGAACCTTAATGATATACTTATCCCCCATCCGGTGCAGGAATTTCTGTTCCAGCTGGATGTCCCGCAAATAGCAAAGCACCAGATCGACGCCGGATAAGGCGCCGTAATTTCTCATTGCGGGATAGTCGAGGGTTAGCAGCGTCTCCTGCGGCGCATACTTAAAATCGTATCTTTCCAGAAACGCCGGGATTCCCTTTCTGACCGTATCTTTCAGACACATGGATCCATAATCCCTGAAATCCGAAATAAGCGCATGATACAGTGTCCGTAATTCCATAAGCTTTTCTTTGACAATTTTCCTGCCGTTTTCATACGCCTCCCTCGCCGGAATACTCTTTGCCGCAAGCGCATTGCCCTCCTGCCTTCCGTCCTCGTTGATACAGTACACAACCGCCTCCATCAGCATCTGCGCCTTCTCATAAGTGACGGACGAGTGGTCACAACCGGTATATTTCTGTGCAAGTTCGGACACAATCGGCATAATCTCTTCCATCGGATATCTGCATTTCTCTATCGGGTCCACCTCCAGACTATACATTCACACAACATTTTTATTTTTGGCAGCAAAACTTAAAACAAATCCATCAGCGCCTCCAGATACAGTTCCCTGTCCCACCGCTTGACGATATCGACCTCCTCGAAGACTCCCTTTCCCTCCGTCTCGCGGTACCCGGCATACCCGGCACGGATTGCCTGTGCAAAGAGATCCAGACAGGTTCCCTCCAGATAGTCAAAATCCCCGCGGCACACATTCTCAAACTGTTCCCTCATAAATTCCAGAAGCTCGTCGTCCGTGATCTCATCCAGCATTTCGTTCTTATACTGGAAAAAGATCTCCTGCAGCCGCGCCATGCTTTCGCAGTAATTATCCTGATAAATATAGGATGAATCACAGAACGCATAAATGATCTTTGGCAGAATGCCCGGTCCGAATTCGACCCTTTTCTGGTCTCTCAGCACATCAGCCCTCGCCTCCGCAAGAAGCGCCGCATCCTCCTTTCGCAAGACAAGCCCATACTTCTGCGTATACTGGTTCGTTTCAAGAACCTGCGCCGCCAGTGTCTGTTTCGCCATCTCTTCCATCCAGTTTTTCTGATCCATGTACCAGCCTCCCTTCCACGCCTCGCACGCCCAAATATTTCCGCAAAAATACAATGCCAGACCAGCGCGGAGAATATCGTATGTTTTCTAAGTATACGAGGCGGCTGGCATCTTTACAAGTCTTGAAAATACGGGCTTTTTGTGCTATAATAAAAGAGTAAGGAAAACGTGGCGCCGTGCCATATCTTCCTTACTCTTTTTATTTCCATTTATGTTCTGCCGCATACCTTTTACCGGAGTCCAAGAAACTGCTTCACAGCCGCCTTCATCTCCGTCTTGTCACACACGTGGTCATGCAGCACCGGCGCTGTGCGGATCTCCTCAATCGCCCGCGGCACCGCCACATTACCGATCTTAGACAGCTCATCCACCAGCTCGAAATCACCCATGGCGTCATACTTCGGGTCAATGGCATTCATCACGCTTCGCGTAAACTTGAAGGGGCTCGCCGTGGAAGCGATCACCGTCTTCGTCTCATCCCTCGTGTCGGACACATATTTCTGATACACCGCGCTCGCCACCGCCGTGTGGGTGTCGAGCACATAGCCAGTATTTTCGTACATCGCTTTGATCCGATCCGCCGTTTCCTTCTCATCCGCAAAGTTCCCGTAGAAATCGGCAAGCTGCTCTCTCATTTCCGGCGTGATCTGATAGCTTCCCTGCTCGGACAGGCTCTTCATCATCGCCGCATTCTTCTCCGGGTCGCTGCCCGCGATGCGGTAGATCAGCCTCTCTAAGTTGCTGGAAATCAGTATATCCATGGAAGGGGAACTGGTCAGCTTAAACTCCCGGTTTCTGTCGTAATCTCCCGTCTGGAAGAAATCATAGAGCACCTTGTTTTCGTTGGAGGCGCAGATCAGCCTGTTAATCGGCACACCCATATTCTTCGCGTAAAATGCCGCCAGAATATTTCCGAAGTTTCCCGTGGGGACAACCACATTGATCTTTTCCCCGTCCGCAATCTTCTCCTCCTTCAAAAGCTGCGCGTAGGCGTACACATAGTAGACCACCTGCGGCACCAGTCTGCCGATATTGATGGAGTTCGCGGACGAAAACTGCAGACCGTGCCCTGCCATCTCTTCTGCCAGCTCCTTATCATTGAAAAGCGTTTTTACGCCTGTCTGCGCGTCGTCAAAATTGCCGTGGATACCGACCACAAAAGTGTTGTCCCCCTTCTGGGTCACCATCTGCTTCTCCTGAATCGGGCTGACGCCGTTCTTCGGATAAAACACGATGATCTTCGTGCCAGACACATCCGCAAAACCCGCCAGAGCCGCCTTGCCCGTGTCGCCGGAAGTTGCCGTCAGAATCACAATCTCATTCTCCAAATGGTTTTTCTTCGCGGAAGTGATCATCAGATGGGGCAGAATCGACAGCGCCATATCCTTAAACGCGATAGTCGCTCCGTGGAACAGTTCCAGATAATAGGCACCCTCCGCCTCCACAAGCGGCGCAATCACTTCCGTATCAAATTTGGCGTCGTAAGCACGCGCGATACAAGATTTCAGTTCTTCCTCCGTAAAATCCGTCAGAAACAGCTTCATCACCTCATAAGCCGTCTCCTGATAGCTTTTGTCCGCAAGTTCCTTCATGGTGCTGGAAAGCGCCGGGATGTGGTCTGGCACAAACAGTCCCCCGTCCTCCGACAAACCTTTTAAAATCGCCTGGGACGCCGTAATCTTTTCCCTGCCGTCTCTGGTACTGCTATATAATACTTCCATTCTTTTTTCCATACCTTTCTTCTTTAAGGTACGGTGCTCTGCTCGAAAAACCTTCGGTTTTCCTCTGTCTGCGCACCGCTTACTGCTAACTTGAATGTTATCACACTTTCAAGTTCTGCGCAACAATCCTTACTGGAAGAATTCATGGTGTCCGTATGAAAAAAGTCTGGTCAGTTTTCTGTCGAACCATTTCAGTTTGTCGGAATCCGCCTTCTCGCGGGCGCAGAAATACAACGCTCCCCGGGAAATATCTTCCCCGTAAAGGGCGCGCTCCACCGCTGCCACCGTGTCATCACTGACGCAGACGTTTGTATATCTGCCGTCCACAGTAGGTGAAAACTGGGCGATCCCCTGCTCTTTCTGCATGACCACCTCAAGCACCGTATCCGGGAACAGCTCGCTGTTCACTCTGTTTAAGACAACGTTTGCCACCAGAAGTTTTCCGTCCTGATCCTCGCCGCCTGCCTCCGCCTCCACAATCCGAAGAAGCGCATCATAGTCCTTGTCCGACAACTGATACTTCTTCGTCTGTTCCAATACCTCGTAATCCACCACTCTCTGTCCGGAAGATACGCTCTCAAGCATTTCCACAAAGCTTTGCTTATCCTCCTCCATTGATGTGTCCAGATATTCCATACGGAAAGCAGGCTTGGCCGATATTCGGTCAATTTTCAGCTCCCTGACGCAGAGCCACGATGATAGTATGGTCATCCCCGCCAGAAAAAAGCCTGTAATATATTTCCTGTACATCTCTTCCTCCATAGTCAAAGCAGTTTACTGTTTGAAACACTGTGACTCATTTGGCTGCTATCATATTCTATGCAGAAAACAGGAAAAATATTTCTGAATTTGTTTTTTTTCTCAAAAATGGTACAATTATTTAAAAGGAGGAGCGGCCCATGAATCAGCCATTACCGGGCGTATATACGGCAAAAAAGAAGGACGGGACCACTTATTTCCGCGCTTCATTAACTTATCGCAATAAACATATCAGCCTCGGCAGTCACGAAAACAAGCAAAAAGCGCATGAGATCTACTGCACCGCCTCAGCGCTCTTGCATGATTCCTCCCTCCGACTGGAAGACTACCATGAAGACTCCCCTCTCGCTTTCGACAAATGGGTCTGTCTGATCAATTTCCGGGACAACGGGCTTTATTTTTCCACGCCCATTTACATCCGCCCCCGTTTTTTTTATTATTATTTTTCACCCGCTGAGTTTTTTATCTTTGACAAAGACGATCTGTTCTACTACTCCTCCCGCAAAATTTCCAGACGGGGCGGTCACTTTTTTGTCGCCGACTACGGGATGCAGGTCAACATTATGAGCCGCTACGGTATTAAAAACTACGCCGTGGAAGGGCGCGACTACCGTTTCATCAACGGCAACCGCAACGACCTGCGCTATGAAAACATCGAAATCCTGAACCGTTTTCACGGCGTAAGCGCCGTGCAGGAAAAGGGACTTACAAGATATTTTGTGAAAATTCATGTGAAGGGCAATGTCAGAGTGGGCACATACGACACGGAAATAGAAGCGGCAATCGCCTACAACAAAGCCATCGATCTGCTAAAAAAAGCCGGCATAGACAAGGCATATTCCCCCAATTACATGGAGGGAATCTCCCCCGACGTCTACGCCGACCTGTATCGTTCCATTCAAGTGTCTTCCCGGCTATATCATTTCCGCAGGCAGTAATCTGATTGGCTCTTTCACAATCTGCGGCTGCGAAACAGACATTTGACGGTTACCGCTCCGAGTAATTGACAAAGCAGATATTTAAATCCGCCCCGCCGTCTATGCCATTGAGCACGCCGTCCGTATTGTACTGCCACATGGCATAACGGTACGGATAATCCGGAATTTCCTCCTCCTGTGAAAGCCACACATCATAATCCTGCAGCTTTGTCAGATCCACTTCCTTGATGAGCCATTCCTTATCCCCGTAAACCATGGGCACATAGCCAGCCGCCCTGACGGCATCCAGAAAGCTGACCGTGACTGCCGTCTTGTCCTCACGGCTGAGCCCTTCGATTCTCGACTTGTCATTGGACACAAAGCCCATATTGAAAGCGATGGGATACTTCACCTTGCCTCTGTAAGGCTCCAGATTCTGTACCACGAAATTTGCTTCTTGAACAGCCTCGTCCTGAGAGATTGCCTGCGAATAGAAATAGACTCCCACATCAAGCTGCGCTTCGATCGCCCCCTCGATATTCTCCTTGAAATTTTCATCCAGCGTAATCTGCCCCGTGCTGTAACCTCTGCTTCCGAGACGAATCATCACGTAATCCACGCCCGCCGCCTTCAGACTCGGAAAATAGACCTTCCCCGTATGCTTGGAAATATCTACGCCCACGTAGGAAGTTTTTCTGCCGTTTTCCATATACCGCTTCAGACCTGCCTTGTCCTCCATCTTTGTGAAATCAAAGGTATTCTTTGTCAGATAGGGACTGATTAACACCCACTCTTCCGAACCGTCGCGATTCGTGATCAGAGTATGCTTTCCGTCGGTTGCCGGATCGTTCTGGGCTTCCTCCTCTTTCTGCCGCTCTTCCTCCTTCTCGCGCTCCGCCTTTTCTGTATAAGGATTTCTGGTGGTCACCGATTCTGCCGCGTCCGCCGCATCCGTTTCCGGCTTTGTCTCTTCTTCCTCCGGGTACATGTCCCAGAAATCCAGATCTTCCGCCCGGAGTTTGGGCGCCGCTTCTTCCTCTTCTATCGCCGCAAGTTCCTCCTGCTTTGCCTCTTCTTCCTTCTGTTCCTGCACCTGCTGCAGATATTCGCTGCCCCCGCGCTTATTGTCGTTGCCCCTGAACACAGCAAACAAAACAATCAGGACAAAAGCAGACACGCCGATCACCATATAAACCAGAGAAGGCCCTATGCCTCCCCCTGCTTCCTCTTCTCCCGGTAACTTCATACTATGGCCATTCCTTTCTGTAAAAACTGCTTTCACACTGTCTTTTCATCCGAAGATATGATACCATGATATCTGGGAAATGGCAACTTGACTGCATAAATAGGAAAGGTTTTGTTTATGAAAGATTCCACTCGTGAAAGTCTCAGTTACCCGGGCCTGTACGCAAAACTGCTCCGGGTAAAAAAGGAAATCAGACCGCAGTCCATACCTTTTGGCAGCGACAGGCAGCAGTATTTTTTATATTACGAACCGAAACAAATCAAGAGCGATAAAATCATCCTCTGGGTGCACGGCGGCGGCTGGAACGCAGGGTCTCCGAAACTATTTGACTTTGTGGGTCAATGTATCGCAGGAAACGGATATCGTTTCGTCTCCCTCGGATACAGACTGTCCCCCAGAAACAAATATCCCTGCCAGATCGAGGATGTCTGTAACGGTTATAAGGCGGCGGTTTCCTTTCTGAAAGAAAAAGGCATCGACGTCTCAAAGATGATTGTGTCTGGTCCCTCCGCCGGGGCGCATCTGACCTCCCTTCTCTGTTACAGCCAGAAAATATGGGAAGAATTTGACTTGGACTTATCCCCCGTCATCGGGTTTATCGGCGTAGGCGGTCCCTACTGCTTTTCCGAGAAGGACTCCCTCTCCGTAAAGCTTCTTCTTAACCAGCTTTTTGCGAAAGGTTATGACAGGACGCAGGGCGAACCGTGCGCCCTGATGACGAAAAGTGAGATTCCGATGCTGTTAATCCAAAGCAGGCATGACGGACTGATCTCCTACTCCTGTGCGGAGCGGTTTTATGAGAAAGCGAAAAAGCTGGGTATTCCTTGCGAGCTGTATTCTGTGGTGGATCAGAAAAATACGCACTCATGGTATACGGCGGGGATGTTTCTGGAGACGAGGGAGACAAACCGGGGGCTGGATCAGTTTTTTAGGTGGATTGAGAATATAAAGTAAATAGTAGGAATCTGATTAGGAAAAGAACAGATATGAAACCACTTCACGAATCAATGCGAAAATTATATATGATATGGTTCACAATCACCTTTACCGCAACCCTCTCTCTCATTTCCGCCATTTTGACGGGCTGCACGAAAAATATCGAACCGATCTCCCGGACGGGATTTTACTTCGATACGGTGATTCAGATTACCTTATATGACACGGAGGATACCGCCATTCTGGACGGATGCTTTGCATTGGCGGAAAAATATGAGAACCTGTTCAGCTCCACAAAGGAAGGCTCGGATGTATGGAACATCAATCACGCCAGCGGCGAAACCGTCACGGTGTCGGAGGAGACAGTCAGGCTGCTGATCCGGGCGGCAGACTATGCCAACACCACAGAGGGCGCCATAGACCCCACCATCCGCCCGGTCAGCGAACTTTGGGATTTCGGCTCCGAGGGGAACGCCCATGTGCCGGATGATGCCGCCATCAAAGTGGCGCTCTCCCACGTCTCCTATGACAACATCCGCTTCGGCACGGCTCCCTCTGACGAGACCGGTGAGTCCGTCTACCGTACCGTCACCATGACTGACCCGGAGGCTGCCGTCGATCTTGGTTTCATCGCCAAGGGCTATATCGCGGACAGGATGAAGGAATATCTGCTCGCACAGAACATAAAAAGCGCCTGCATCAGTCTGGGCGGCAATGTGCTCGCCATCGGTGAAAAGCCGGACGGCTCCCCCTTCCGCATCGGCATTCAGGAGCCCTTCGCCGAAACTGGAAAGTCTCTGGACACCATAGAGATCAGAGATACCTCTGTGGTGACCTCCGGCATCTACGAGCGGTGTTTTGATGAAGACGGCGTGCTCTACCACCACGTTCTTGACACCGCCACCGGCTACCCCGTGGACAACGAACTTGCCGGGGTGACAATTATATGTCCCTCCTCCGCAAAAGCGGACGCACTGTCCACCGCCTGCCTCTGTCTCGGGCTTGAGGAAGGGCGTAAATATCTTGATGCGGAAAAAGACGTGGCGTATCTTCTGGTTACAAGGGACGGGGAGTTGTATCGGTCGGAGAACTTTCCATTTGTAGTACCTTAAACCGCATTGTGAAAGTCAACCCTGCAATTATTTTTCCAACATCATCAGGTAATTGTCCAGCCTTGCATTCACATAACCTGCAAATAACTTTTCCATTGCACCGGGATCATGCTTTACATGGTATTCATCAAACGCATTGTAATAAGAAATCCGGTCTGCAAATTTAATGTCGATTGGCGGATATCCGGCTTTCATCAATTCCAGATTTACAAGTAGCCTTCCGGTCCTGCCATTTCCGTCAATAAAAGGATGAATTCCCTCGAATTCAATATGAAACCGTGCAAGCCGGGAAATAATATGATCTGTATTATTCCTGTAATCCTCCAACAACTGTTCCATTTTAGGCTGGATTACATATGGCTGTACCGGTTCGTGTTTCGCACCCATGATTTTGACCGGAACTCTTCTGTAAACACCGCGGTCTTCCCGTTTATCTGCCAGCACAAGATAATGGATCCTCTTGATGATGCTTTCCGATAGAGGCGTCTGTTCTTTTACCAAATCCCGCACAAAATCAAATGCCTCTTTATGCCCGACTGCCTCCATATGATCTTTTAACGGCTTCCTGTCAATCGTCAGACCACGCAAAACCATATCCGTCTCACGCAGAGTCAGCGTATTTCCTTCTATTGCATTTGAATTATAGGTATACTCGATAACAAATTCCTCCGTCAGACGTTCCACTTCCCCCTCTGTCAGCGGACGTCTGGTATCCAGTTCCCTCTTCTTCCTGTCTACAGCTGCCATTAAACTTTCTGCTGCTTTAAACCGGCCATCCGCCGGTTTTCTTGTATCTGCCGGAATCCTCCAGCGGCGTCCCTCACGAAAAACACCTGAAACCTTCCCTTCCGCGCATAATATACGCACACGCCTGTCTGAAATTCCCCATTTCTCTGCGGCTTGTTTTACTGTCATATACATAAAGAGTACACCTCGCTTTCCCAAACAGTATACTCTGTCTTCGGAACAATATCAATCTTATAGGAATAATATTTCCCAATGTCCGGAATAAAAGGATAAAAAACAAAATCCATGTCAAAAGCACTTTTATTCCCTACCTCCGCATCCGCCTCGACCACCCTCTCACAGCAGACGGCATACACAAAATCCCAATCACAAGCGGCACCCAGATCAACAGATAGGGAGACCAGATATAATGCCTGAACAGATGAAAGGTATTGGTGCGGAACACATCCGCGCCGCTCCCCACAAGGGGCAGTAAATCAAATGCCTTTCCCAGCGCAGCCGGCACGCGGTTATGTACTGCCATCGGCACATATACCACCGCCAGACTGAGAAGCAGCGCCAGCACATGATTCTTACAGCGCGCTGAGAACAGCATCGAAACGCCCGCAAAGCCCCATGCACCGAGCAGGGTGAACGCATACTCGTAAATTTCCGCCTGCAGCATATTCATGGGCGCGATTGCGATCATTTTAACTGTCTGGATGGGCATATCCCACCCTTCCGTCCCCAGAAAGACAAGCTGTGAACCGATCATCCCCGCAGCTGTCAAGGCAAATAATTCAAGCGTAAATACAAGCCCTGTGAACACCTTTGCACATGCAAGTTTCCGCCATCCGTTTTTTGTCGTCAAAAGAAGCGGGCTTGTATTGTCATGCCACTCTCCGGCAAACAGGGACGAAAGGACGATTGCCAGAAACAGCGCTATCACGGTTCCCAGACCGGATACCGCATTTCCCAGAAGATTCGACCACCCTTCCACCCATTTCCATGAAAAAGGCGTCTTCACCATTTCGTTGATACGCAGTAAATAGTCCCGCTCCGCCCCTGTCTGTCCACTGATATCGAGAAACGTCTCTATCGCCTGCTCCCTTCTGTCATAAATCCCCGTAAGTTTTTCCGGCTCCACATAGCAGCCCATAATCATAACGGCAAACATGTCCGGTTTCTCCAATTCCGGATAAAGTGTCTTAAGCATACTGTTTACCGTCTCCCATCCCGTGTTCTGGTATTGTCTCAGTAGTTCCCTGTTTTTAACTCCCTGCTTACTTTCTTCTTCCACCACCATCTTATGGAGGCGCTGATAATCCCTGACCCATTCCTGCAATGTCTCGTCTGTCAGTTCTCCGTATTTATGAAAATAAGTCTGACAGTCCTTTATATTTTCGTACCCGTCAAACTCTCTGCTGCCCGTCCCATAATCTTTTGTGCTTCCGAAAGTGAGCCACTGACAGACCAGAACGCTCCCGAATATCACGCAGTAGAAAAAACATAACAGGACACAGACCCGTGTGCTGTTTTTCCGCCATAGTTTTTTATGTTCCAGTTTAAATAGTTCCATTCCCGATTCCTCCCGGTTTTCTGTATCTGTCTTCACAAGCGACTCGAGGCGCTTTTTATTTCCGCCTGCATTTTTTACTCCACTCCTGTCTTCTTATTTCAGATATTCACACATAGAATACAGGTACAAATCCTCCAGCCCCGCTTCACAAGACACCGCCCCATCTGTAGGTTTATCATCCGACAGTATGCGCAGCACCACCTGCTCCCCCTCATGCCGCAGATTGGCGACCGCCGCCTTCTCCTGCCATACTTTTGCTTCTGCCGGGGATACGGTCAGTTCCCACACCTTCCCTGCCGCCTTTTTCGTCAGTTCCGAAACCGTCCCCTGCGTCAGCACCTTTCCCCTTTTCATCAACAGCACCTCGTCCGCGATGGCTTCAATATCCGACACGATATGGGTGGAGAGAAGGACGATCCGCTCCCCTGCATAGTCGGAGATCAGATTGCGGAAACGCACCCTTTCTTTGGGATCAAGCCCCGCCGTCGGCTCATCCAGAATCAGCAATTTCGGATAATTCAGAAGCGCCTGTGCGATACCCACCCGCTGTTTCATGCCGCCCGAAAAAGTTTTCATTTTCTTTCCGGCCGCATCACCCAGACCGACGACTTCCAGAAGCTCCTGCACGCGCTTTTGGGCCACATCCCCTGAAATGCCTTTGAGCGCCGCCATATATAGCAGAAACTCCCTCGCCGTATAGTTCGGATAATAGCCGAACTCCTGCGGCAGATACCCAAGGATATCCCTGTATTCGGCGCCCATGGAAACGATCTCCCTGCCATCCAGAAACACCTCCCCGGAAGTAGATTCCAGAATGGCACACAGCATCCTCATAAACGTCGTCTTCCCCGCGCCGTTTTCCCCTAGCAGACCGTATACACCCGGTTTCAAAACCGCGTTGACACAGTCCACCGCAATTTTCCTGCCATACTGTTTCGTCAGACGGTCAACCGATAATTCCATATCCTTTTCCCTCCCTTCTTCTCTCGATCATCAATCGTATTTCCCTCCCAAAAAATCCGGCAAAAGTAAGAAACAACAGAATCCACACCCCTGTTGCGGATGTCTCATACATTTGCGGCATCCTGCTCGCCGATATCAGCCAGACGACACAAAAACCCGTCGTCGCCACCGCACAGACCGGCAGCCTCTCTTTTTTCCGCAGTCTGATCAGCCGCAGAATGGTCGTCATACAGACCAGATACGGTACCAACCCGTACAGAATCATCTGCCCAAGTCCCCCGCCGGATTGCCGTACATACATAATCAGACATAAAACCGCCGTAATGCCGATCAGATTCGCCGCCCCGGCAAGAATCAGCTTTGCAAGCAGGATCTCCGCGCCAGATGCCCTTGTCACCGCCTCCATCTCACCCATCCTGTAAAACTGGCTTCGTAGCAGCGGCGGTATGACTGCCAGCGCAAACAACGGTGTAACGGCGGGAATGTAATATGACACGTTGTCTATTATGTGATCTATGGTGCCAAGCCAGATACAGATCAGAAACAATATCCCCGCTTGCAGACCAAAGATAGACAGTCCCTCAAATCGAAAAACATCCGACAAAAACTGCCAGAAGCCCGTCCTCTCTTCTTCCCTGCCATCTCCATACCGACGCACCACTTCCTTGCAGCGCGCTACGGTTTCCGCCTTTTTATCGGTTCTGGTTGCTTCACCACATCCAAGAGAATCCCGCAAATATACTTTTAATTCCCTACCATTCATCCCCAAACTCCTTCTTCATCAGCTTTAGCCCGTTTCTGACCCGGCTCTGCGCTGTCCGCATACTGCACCCCATCACCTTTGCAATTTCAGAAAATCCAAGCTCCTGCCCGAATCGCAGGATGACCGCTTCCCTCTGTTCCTCAGACAAAACGGCTAAAAAACGTCTGATGTCTGCCCTGTTCTCCACCTGCGCGATATCGTTTTTCCTGTCTGCAATGCCTTCCGCATCCTCCAACGAATAAAATGACATTTTTCTGCTCTCATCGATGCACAGGCGATTAGCGATTGTGTATAAATAAGATTTGAATTTATTTTTGCTCCGATACGCTGACAGACTCCGAAACAGTTTCAAAAAGGTTTCCTGTGTCAAGTCTTCCGCCTTTTCCGGGACGGCGCAATGCCAGCTGCAGTATCGCAGAATCGCGCCGTAATAGCGGCCGATCAGCTCTTCTGTCGCTGCTTCGTCACCACTTTTTATTTTTTCTACCAGTTCATCGTCGGTCACATGGCACCGCCCCCTTTCCTGTCAGTTTTGACAGTATCCCATTTTCAAAACTGGCACTCCTGCGATGCAGGCTTGTTGAAATACGCATCTGTATATTATAACGGTACCAGTTTATAAAAGGATCAAAATAATAGCAGATTTTCAGATATTTATTTATGAGTCCCGGGAAAAGTCCTGCTGAATGCAGACATACAAAAGAAAGTGCAAAGAATGATAATAAATCCAACAGAAGGCATTTTTAGCAAAACCTTCTGCTGGATTTTGTTGTCGGAGTCAGATTTCATATGGAACTCAGCCGTTCCAGTCCACGTCATAAACACGCTCTACAATGAAGCCGTTAAAACCACCGGTGGACATATCAAAGTTCAAGTCATACTTGTATTCCAGACCGTAATGCAGCCACATCACCTCATCCCCGGTCCAGTCGGGATATTTTTCCCCGGCTTTCTCTCTGGTCAGCTCGGTGATCGGTACGCCGTCAAAGGAAATCGTCTCGAGAACGCTCTGATCCTCCTCCGCCGCTGTGTGAAGCTCCAACCGGGCAATTACTGCCTGCCCCAGAGAGACAGCCTCCTCGTCCGTCACCAGAGAAATGCTGAAGGACATATTGTCCGTCACCTCTATGCTGCCGCCGGTGTAGTAGGAATTTGCTTCCAGCTGCTCGGTGGGATCTACGATAATCCGATTATACTCCTCATCCACCCATGATACATTAAATCCCTCGTCCAACAAGGTCTGAACCGTAGTTTCCCCCACCCTAATCTCCTTGCCATTTACGCTGATGGGCAGCAAGGTTTCCCCGTTCTCCTGCCCGCTCTCTCCATCCTCCTGTCCACAGGCGGACAAAAACAGCAGGAGCGCCGTCAGCATCAGACAGAACAGAGAACGCCGTTTTTCCTTACACATGATGATTGAACCCCCTTTTCTTTTCCTCCCGCAGACTTTCCGTCCTGCGGTCTGCCGTAATTTATTTCCGTGATAATTCTAGTCCATGGCAGGTAAAATTTCAATATTCTTTTCGTCAGAATACAATCCATTCCACATCTTCCCCCTCGTAAGCCGCAATATCCGCCCCGTCCTCATCCGTAAAACGTCTGGCTTCCATAGGCTGTCCATCTGCCGTATAACTATAAAAGGTCTTTTCAAAACCGTCATAATTCCGGACCTCCCAGACCATGCCATAATCATACACGCCAAACGCGATATTTTTTGTATGTGTCTCAAATACATCAAAGCAGATCAGTTCGTTATCGCATACGCCCAAAATATACATCAGCTCACTTAGTTTGGAACTTATTTTGAAAATAAGCTCCGGATTGTCATCGTTGTTTACATCCACGTAGGCATACTTTTTCTGCGCGTCTTCAAATTCGGATTCATAGTTTTTCTCATCCATAACGGTCAGATTCATACCTTCCACGTACGGGTTTGCCACGCCGATTTCATTCTTCAGAAAAGCTTCATACAGTGGATTTCCGGCCTCTGACACGTCCTCTGCCTGTTCCTGCGAATCCGGCAGCATTTCCTGCTCATCGGATGCTGTCTGCCCTTCCGTTTCCGCACGCTCTGTCGAACCGCTGTTTTCCTTCTTTTCTGGCGCATCATCAGCACCATCAATCCTTTCAATGATAAGATGCTCCTCCTTCTGCTTCTCTTCCGCACTCTCTGTCTGCCCGCAGGCGGATAGCACAAGGATGACCACGCCTGCCGCCAGCACCATTTTTCCCTTTTTCATAGATAGCTTTTTCCCTTCTTCTAAAACCGCTATCATTGTAGCACGCAGATTGAGACTTTGCCACATATTTATGTGCAGTATCCAAATTACCTTTTACGGCTTCCGCGCCAGCTCCAGATCAATCGTGTCATACAAGGTAATCTGTCCCCCAAACCGATTGATTGCCTGCTCTATTTCCGAAAAGAAGGCTTTCCTCGTCTCCTCCTCTATCACCATATGATCGGAATAAGTTCCCAGAAGGGCGGTATATTCCTTTGCCGTAAAAGTTCTCGTCCTGTGGTAAAGTCTGTAACTGATATCCGTAAACCCGTACTTCCGCGCAGTTTCCGCCCTCTCCTCCGCCTCCTTTTCGCCGTACTCGCTGCCTTCTGCGGCGTTCGGCATATACGCATCGTATACTTTCTGTATTGCCCGACTCATTTCCTCCCTGCCCTTATCCCTGTAAGGGTGGTTTGCAAAGCGCGCAAAGACGCCGCCTCTTTTCAGCAAATCATATACTTTTGGATAGCCTATTTCTTCCGGCACCCAGTGGAACGCGGACGCCGAATAAATCAAGTCGCAGGAAGCACTCTCACCGGCAAAGTCCTCGAATTTGGACGTCACCACCGAAAAGCCGGTAAATTCCCGAAACTTCTGGCGGCACAGCTGCGAAAAATTCTCACCGTATTCCACAGCAGTCACATGGCACCCCGTTTTTAAAACCGGGAGCGTCGCCTGTCCGCCGCCGATACCCACTTCCAAGGCATGACTTGTCTGATCCAACTGTTTGTACCGAAAAATATCCTCATATAACTCCGGCACATATTCCGGTCTCAGTTTTTCATACTGCGCCGCCACCGTGTCAAAAGTCCACTCCAGCCCCTTAATAATCGGCATGACGCTCCCGCCTCCCTTCTATTTCTTCCCACTCTGAACGCGTAATCGCATAGGCATACGAAATACCATTCTTTTCATCGGGATACTCCTTCACCTTTCTCATGCCATTTGCCACAGCCGTCCGATAGGAAGCCTCGTTTGTATATTTCATATAAGAATATACCGCATTATATTTTGTATGCTGAAATACCCAGTTCCTGACTGCTTTCGCCGCTTCGCTCCCATACCCTTTTCTCCATTTCGCTTTGTGAATATGATACCCAATCTCCGGTAGCATTTCCCCGTCAATATTCTGCAAGGTAATCCCACAGTCTCCGATAAATTCATCCGTCTCCTTTAGAGTAACCGCCCACAAACCGAATCCATATTTCCGATAGTTATCCAGATTCCACTGAATCCAGTCCCTTGTTCTTTTTTCGTCAAAAGGACTCGGATAATGCTGCATCGTTTCCGGGTCTGACATGATTTCATATAATGCTGCATAATCAGTCTCGGCATAATCGCGTAAAATAAGCCTGTTCGTTTCCATTCTCATACAGCCTGTCCCTCCTAATCTCTCAACCACAAAATTATCATATCATAAAATCCCTGTGTATGGTTATCCTGTCCCTCAATTCCTCCCTTTTGTCCTTCAAATAATGATACCGCTTTTTTTCATTCCAACCATTCCCGGAAAAAGAAAAAGGGCGTATGAACTGCCACACGCCCCATATCTCAGGATATACTGCCCGCACCGCCCATCAGTCTCGTCATCTCCTCGATCCGCTCAATCGGAAACGGTGATGAGGTAAGCGGTTTCATTGCAATGGACATCAGCTTCATGGGATTGTCGTCCGCCGCGATGCGATTGGAACTCATTTCGCCGCACTGGCGGCAGCGGTGTATGATCGCCCACTCGCCGTTTTTTCTGACCCAGACTGCCACCGGCTCCATATAGCCGCCGCAGTCCGAGGCTCGGTCACCCGGCTCCACATCCACATGCAGGCTTGTCAGACAATTCGGACAGTGATTTCTGTGCCTGCTGCCCGCGCCGTCCGGGATTACCTGCCGCCCACATACCTTGCATACAAAACTCTCATCACAGGCATGATTTTTGTAATATCCCTTTTCAAATGTTTTTCTTTTATTTTCCCTATTCAATTTTCTTCCCTCCTACTCAAATCCGCATTGCTCCATAGGAGGTTTCATTTGCATTTCTCTGAGAATCCTCTGTATACTCTTTTCCGTCAGATAATATTGCAGCGCTAATTCCTTTGTCGATGTTCCCATCCGATGCTGTTCCAGAATCTGTTCGTTTCTGCTCCGCAGTTTTTCGTTCACCCCTGTGGAAGAACCCCATCTTTTTCTGCATTCTTTCTTCTTAGGCACATAGATCGCCTCGCCGCTCACATACATCTGCAGGATCTCAAGAATATTTTCCGGCAGAATATCATCCGCCCGTTTATAGCTCATAGCTGCCTCCTAATTATTTTCTTTAGGAAACGCAATGGCTATCACAATTTAAATTTGAAATGTCATAGCCATTGCTATGATACCGTGGTCTTCTTCAACAAACACTCACTCCTTTTTAGCTTCTATACGGAAACGCTCCGCTTTTTATGGTTTCATACGATCTTATTTTACATGGCAAAATGAGAAAATACAACCTCATAAAAAGTTGAAAAAATTTTTATTCCAGTAATTCTTTCGCCGCCTTTTGTACCTGTTCTATGCCTATTTGTAATCCTTAGACGTTTTGGCAGAGAGGTTTTCGGCATAAGTATACCTACCTAACCGGTTTCTGCACCAGATACAAGGGTATCGTATCTATAATAACCATCCTGTTCCCAAACTTATGAAACGCCTCCCGGATACCCTCGTAGAATCTCGTTTTATACGGCTCCTCCAGCGTGATATGCTCACAGTGCGTACCGATCCACGAAATATAAGCGTCAGCATCAACCGTCCTCTCGCTCTTCCACTCCCTGCTAATCCAGTTAGTAAAGCCGTAATGCAGGGCATTTCTGTAATCCATCTTACAAGAGTAACCCTGCTTCACACGGAAATGCTTCTCATATACCTTATCAATTTCCGCGCGCAGCTCAGTATTTCGGCTTGTCTCGTTACTGCACGTCATAAACATGGCAAGGTAACCGCCCGGCTTCAACATCCGAAATGTTTTCGTAAAGGCAGTCTCCTCCGGGATCCACTGTATGGTCGCCGCCGAATAGACTAAATCGTAAGTATTCTCCTCAAATTCCCATGTCTCAAAATCCGCATTTACCACATGAAAATTTGGATAGGCAGAAAACTTATTGTTCAAAAAAGAGACAAAGTTTTCTCCCAGCTCAATTGCCGTGTAATCGCACCCTGTTTTCAAAATCGGCTCTGTAGCCTGTCCCGTCCCGGGACCGATCTCAAGCACCTTCTTATCAGAATCAAGCTTACAAAGCGACGTCAATTCCAAAAACACCTCTTCCCGGTATCTCGGTCTGTATTTGTCAAATTCTTCCGGTATCTGATCAAATGTCTTACGAAAGTCCATCTCTACTCCCCCACATCTACTTTCCTGCAAATAATTACACCTATATCATTCTTCCTCCCAATACACCCGGAACCACTCCCTGTACCCGGCATAAACCGTGTACCATATCCCGTCTTCCAGATCAATCACCCGGTAATAACAATATTCGTCATCCGTGATCTCTCCCCTGTAGTCAATCTCATAGACTAGCAGATATCTTCCATCCGGCGAAAAGGCAAGCTTCTTTGCGTCATACGCCACGTCAAAGGACTCCCTGACCTCGCCGTCCGTGCTTCCAAGAAAAATTTTACTCCCTCTCCAGTCATACCATGCCACAAGCCCGCCGGAATCCATAACGTCATAAATATTCGTATCCAGCCAGAAAAGAGCCGGTTTCTCCTGCTCGGGAACATCCTCCCGCTTTTCTATGGGGCGTAGGCCAAACGGATATCTTATGTAAACTTTTCCGCTCCTGTCCCAGAACCGAAGCTGCCCGATCTCATCCACCTGCCGGTAATCCTGCGTAAAGTCCAGATGGAACACATACTTCATCCCCAGAAAGGCAAGACCGTCCACGACCAGCATGAAAAGTAAGACACCCAGCACAATGGCTGTTGCGCTGAGTATCTTTTCGATCTGCCGTCTCTTATACACTGACCTTCCCCGCCAGCACATTCTTGTAATCCTCCAGATTCTTTGCCAAGAGCGTGGGCGTATCCAGTTCATAAGGGCATTTCCCCTTGCACTGGTTACAGTGCAGGCACGCCTCGATCTTTCCCATCTTCTCCTGCCACTCCTCGCCCAGATAACCCGCCGAAGGGGCTCTGCGCAAAAGCAATGACATTCTCGCACACATGCTGATCTCAATCCCCACAGGACAGGGCATACAGTAGCCGCAGCCCCGGCAGAACTCGCCTAAAAGTTCCGCCCGGTCCTTGTCGATGAGCGTCTTTAATTCCTCTGTCATGGCGGGCGGATTGTCTATGTAGGAGAGAAACTCGTCAAGCTCCGCCTCCCGCTGCACGCCCCAGATGGGCAGCACGTTATCATACTGCGCCAGATATGCGTAAGCCGCCGCCGAGTTGGTAATCAACCCGCCGGAAAGCGCTTTCATGGCAATAAATCCCATGTCCGCCGCCTTACACTTTTCCACCAGCTCCATATCCTTGTCCGTAGCCAGATAACAGAAGGGGAACTGCAGCGTCTCATAGAGTCCGCTGTCAACTGCCTCATGCGCCACCGCAAGACGGTGGTTCGTAATGCCGATATGCCGGATCTTTCCCTGTTCCTTCGCCTGCAAAGCCGCGTCGTACAGTCCGCTCTCATCCCCCAGCTTCGGGCAGAAAGCCGGATTGTGGAACTGGTAAATATCAATATAATCTGTTTTCAGATTGGTCAGGCTGGTCTCCAAGTCCTTCCAGAACCCTTCCGCGTTCTGCGCCCCCGTTTTGGTGGCGATAATCACCTTCTCCCGCATCCCCTCAAATGCCAGACCTACCTTATGCTCGCTGTCCGAGTACGCCCGCGCCGTATCAAAAAAAGTCATGCCGTTCCCGTAAGCCTTTCGCAGAAGCTTCACCGCCTCCTCGTCGCTGATCCGCTGGATCGGCAGCGCGCCAAACGCGTTCTTATTCGTCTCAATCCCTGTCTTGCCAAGTTTCACTGTCTGCATTCCGTTCTAAGCTCCTTTCTTCACCGCTATTCCAAAATCACCGAACATCAAATTCTGCTCCATCTGTATTCTGTCGGAATATTATATATCCCCGCCGGACCCAAATCCCGCCCCGTCATAGCTGCCAAGCGTCCCCGACAGCCCGCACCAGTTACATGTAAAATGGGTGTCATTCCCGTTATGGCAGTTCAGTTTTCCGCAGTCACAGACCACGAAATCCTTCGTCCTGCAGTAGGGACAGCCGGGATACCCGCCATCAGGAAAAATCTGCCCGACGATCTTTGTCTCGTCGTAATGTTCCCGCTTCGCCGCCGCCTCTTTCACTGGAAACGCCCATGTATACTTCCAGCCGTCCCCCGTCTTCTCAAAGCGGACGCCGTACATCCTGTTTCCTTCCTTACACTTGCAAAGAGCAATTCGCGCTTCCATTTCCCCTACTCCTTTTCATAGGCAAACAGCGCCGTGATATCGTCGCCGCTTCCCATTTCGCTCGTCTCCTGCAGCCATGTTTTCAACTGGCAGGACACAGCCTTCACACCGTGTTCCTTAATTAGGACATAATAATCCCCACAAGTCTTTTTGAACTCCTCATCGTTCTTATAACTGTTGGAAAGCCCGTCCGAGGAAAGCATGTACATGACCGGCAGTTGCTCGTTTTCTTCCCGTTTCCGAATCAGTGTGATGGCTTTCTTCCACGCTTCCGCCCTGCTTAGTGAGTGGGTCTCCGTGCCGAGAATCTTATCCGCCTCAATGACACTGTACACGCCGGATTCAGTCACCTTCACGATATCCCCGTCGCCAAGCTGGAAGGCAAAGAGAAAATCCCCAGTAATGACCAGTCCCAGAAGGGTACTCCCATACAGTTTATAAACCGCTTCCCTGTCTTTGTTCCCATTTCCGTCGAGAGGCATTTCCCGCTTACATCTGGCATGAAGCCGCAGGATTCTCCGCTTCCACTCTGCTTCTATCTCCTGCGCGATCTTGGTGTCACCCTCCCGCTTCAAAAAGGTAAAAAGCATTTCCGGCTGTCCGGCATAAGTATCCAGATAATCTCCCATGATTTTGCAAAATACATTGACAGCCGCAAAGGAACCCGTTTTGCTGTAAGGACAGGATTCGCTGCCATGTCCGTCCGCCACCGAAAGGATCACCGCGCCGGAATCTTTTCCCACCTTCTTCAGACTGTCCTGACACTCCCTGCCGTTTCGTATATGGGATGCACCCTGCACGGAGGCTCCAAACACTCGTATCATATACCATACCCTTTCATTAGCGGAGAATGCTGCATTTCAAGCATTCTCCTGCGTGAGACTTAGAACTTCTTCACGAAGCAGCCTCTGCTGCGAGTGATTAGAAGTTCTTCTCACGCTACTACCACACGTCCCCTTCCTGAATATCATCCAGATCGGGAATCCTGCCGCCCATATCGACAATGACCGGCGCGTCTTTCTCCTGCGCCTCATCCGCCGCGATACTTGCCGGCGCGGAGACAAGAGATGCCGCTGTGGACGCCCACTTGATCATCTTGGTGAGAGCCGCCGCGTTGTTTGCCTGCAGCACCAGTTCCCTATTTCCCGTAAATTCCTCCAAAACGGCGTCGTCCGCATCCTGCCCGATGGAGATGGCGATCTTGACCGCCTTTTTCCCCCAAGGCAGTTTCTTTAGCTCCGCCAGCGCTTTCTTATAGTCGTCCGTAGGTTGTCCGTCGGACAAAAGCACAAGTACGGGCGGAAGCGCCCGGTCTGACATCGGCGGGATCGTGAGCTGCGCCGCCAGCAGTTCAAATGCCTTTCCCAGATCTGTCACGCCCACAGCCTCCAGATCGTCCCACGCAAAATCTTCCACTTTGACAGGATTGCTTGTCACCCATGAAGCCCCGGTAGAAAATTTCAGAGTCCGTATCATCAGCTGCGCGTTCGGATTATTTTCCGCCGCGGATACCATCTCCGGTATGGTGGACTGGATGGCATGATTCACCGTGCCGATCTTCTCCCCATACATGGAGCCGGAACAGTCCACAATCCAGAAAAAGTGAAGCGGTCTGCTCGCCAGCTCTCCTCCCGGTCTTTTCATTTCTCCCATAATCGTTCCTCCTTACATTTATGCGCGTTCGCATCTGATCTGCTGTGCTCTGGCATACTGCATCGCATAAGAGCCGATATGACAGCGGATTGTAAAATTCTCGTGCCGCTCGTCGGGTTCCCCGAACGTTTTTAAAAAACCCGTCCCTTTTCCGCCGCCGATTTCCACCACGGAATCCGGTATATAAATGCTTTCCAGACTTTTACATCCCGCAAAAGCGCCCTCCTCAATGGCGATCACCCCTTTCGGAATGTCAACCGTCCGCAGGGTGTCACAGCCTTCAAACGCCGATATTCGTACCACGTCCAGCTCCCGCGGGAGCGTCACTTCCCGCAGGCTTTTACACCAGCGGAAAGTATTTTCCCTGATCTCTTTCAGCTTGCCGGGCAGTACCGCCCGTCTCAGCCCGCCACAGCCGGCAAAGCTGTTCTCACCGATATATTTTACGCCCTCCGGCACCGTTACGGATTCCAGCCCGCTGTACTCGAACGCGCCCTCATACTTGATCTCGCAGCCAAGGATTTTGGGACAGCCTGTGGCGTCCGTGCTGCCGATTCCCCGCAGCGACGTCGGAAGAGTTACTTCCTTTAAGCCCCTGCAGTTTAAGAATACGCCGTTTCCCAGAATCTCAATCCCCTCGGAAACAATGATCTTCTCGATGCCGACGCACCCTTTAAAGGCATAATTTCCGACCGCAATCACCTTTTTCCCTTCGATGACATTGGGAATCACCACAACAGGCTCGTCGAAATCATCGTATTTCAGAATCCGCAGCCCTCTTGATGTCTCCTCATATTCATACAAGCTGTCACTCTCGCAGGGCTCCCACTCCGTTTTCACAGACGGGAACGGTTCCTGTCCGCCGGCAGACACAGCCGTCTCTTCCCTTTTTTCCTCTTTCTCTTCCATGGAAAGCCCCAGCGCGTTTACCCATGCCGCCACGGCAGCCTCAGCGCTTTTCGTCCGTATGTCATATCCCATCTCAATGGATCTGACAAAACGGTGCAGCGTCATTTTATCTATCCGGGAAAGCCCCCTCATTTCATCCACAATACCATCGTCAAATACAATCATCAGAAGATTTCTCTTCAGCCTGTCCTGCGGAAAAAAATCCAGAAGAAGCGCCTGCAGCCTCTTTCTGTCTGAAAGCGCGTCGGAATAGTCGCGTACCATGTCCGCCAGAATCTTATCGTCTTCCATACCTGTGATCATGCCCCTCCATGAAATTCTCCCGTCATCTGCCCGAAGTCGATCTTCGTGTCCATGGCAATCGCCGCCGAACGCCCCGGCGGCACGGGAACCTGTGTGCCGTCCGCCTTAATGTAAGTCCAGTTATCCCCGGACAGATTTTTAATCCCCCACAGCTTCGGGTTTGCCGGATTCTGCACCACCTCTCCGACCTTTGTCTCCATATCATAATTTCCCTCGATATGGTGTCTGTACAGTTTCGTGTTGGACATAAGCAGTACGGTGCTTTTTCCAATCACGATTTTGGGCGGGACCGTCACCGTCTTCTGGCAGCCCCAGCACATATGCGCGACGCCGTTTTCTTCCTTCTGCGCATCGTAAAAGACCTCGCAGCCACAATTGGGGCAGAGCATAATGCCGGACATGAGGTTCGCAAAGGTCTCCATCCATCTGCCCTCTGTAATCCGGCGGTTCGGCTGTCCAAGCCCCACGGTGAAGGATGTGTTGAACAGCTCCTTGAGCTGCTGCGGATACAGATCCCAGAAAATCAAGGCATTGTCCTGATACCCGGCAAGCGGTCTGTTGTCATTGTTGTCCGGGTCAAAAATAAACAGCGGATCGGTTCCATACAGCATGTTCATGGCATGGATATCCATACATTTGATCCGCGCCTCCCTCCTGCCCTCCAGAGGGTGGTTTAACATAAACATATAAAAGAGCAGCACCGCAAGGGAAAAGAGATCCGTATTTCTTGACGGTTTCTCCTTACCCGTCACAATCTCGGGCGCCATAAAGCGGGGCGTGCCGTACACCCCGGTTTTCGCCCCGTTATAGGAAACATTATCGTTATCACAGATCAAGACATCCCCCGTGTCGGGATCAAAAAAGACATTGCCAAAAGAGATATCCCGGTAGCTGTAACCCTTCCCGTGCAGCGCGTTATATCCCCTCGTCAGATGATAAGCCGCTCTGCACAGGCAGTAAAAAGAAGGCTCCGCCTTTCTCTTCATCATATCCACAATGCTTCGGTAACTCTTCGGGCGAAGCGGCATAATGTAGCCGAAAGATTCCCCGAAAGTACGGAAAATCATATCCTGCGGCCACAGGAAAGAGTCGTCCGGCGCACCGCTCTGAATCAGATTGTCCAGAATTTCTTTCTGGTTTCTGGTGGCGGTATTCTTATAATACCATTTCAAGGCATACAGCTTATTTTCGGACTCCACCGAATACACTTCCCCCTGCCCGCCGGCACCGAGCAGTTGTTTCACCGTATATCTGTTACCGCTCTCGGAAGTGAGAACCGTCCCGCCCTTCAACTGTCCTTCCATGTTACCGTTCCCCCTGTTTTCTATACAATGACCTTCTTCGGGCATTTCTCCTTACATGTCCCGCATCCGGTACATTTCTCCTGATCGATAATCGCGTGGAAATCCTCAATCACAATCGCGTCCGCCGGACAGTTCCTCTTGCAGAGCTGACAGGCGATACAACCCACGTCGCACGCCTTCATGGTCACAGGCCCTTTCTCCTTCGAGCTGCACGCCACCACATGCTTCGCGTCGTAGGGAATCAGCTCGATCAGATGCTTCGGGCACGCCGCCACACACTTGCCGCACGCCTTGCACGCTTCCTTATCCACCACGGCAACGCCGTTTACCACATGGATCGCGTCGAAAGGACATGCCTTCACACAGCTTCCAAAGCCGAGACAGCCGTCGTTGCAGGATTTCGGTCCGCCGTTCGGCACAAAGGCAACCATGGCACAGTCCTCAATGCCCGTATAGTCATAGTCCACACGGGTGCGCTCCTTGTCACCCCGGCATTTCACAAAGGCAACCATGCGCACGCTCTCGCCGGCTTCCACGCCCATGATCTGCGCCACCTGCGCGCCCACTTTCTCGCCGCCCACGGGGCAGGCGTTTGTGGGTGCCTCCCCCTTTACAATCGCAGCCGCCAGCCCGGAACATCCCGCGTAGCCGCAGCCGCCGCAGTTATTTCCCGGAAGGACGCCCAGAATGGCTTCCTCCCTCTCATCCACATCTACTTTAAACTTGATACCAGCCACGCCGAGGAACAAACCGACGAATAAGCCGACCGCTCCCACAATCCCCGTAGCCATCAAAATTCCCGCTATGTCCATATTAACCTCCCCCTAAAGCAGTCCCGAAAATCCACAGAACGCAATCGCCATCAATCCTGCCGTCACCAGCACAATCGGCATCCCCTGAAAGGATTCCGGTATATCATTGTACTTAAGCTTCTCCCGGATTCCCGCCAGAATAATGATGGAAATGGTGAAACCGGCTGCCGTCGCAAAGCCATTGACTATCCCGGTCAGTATGCCGTAATTCTTCTGCACATTGGTCAGCGCCACACCAAGCACCGCGCAGTTGGTGGTGATCAGGGGCAGGTACACACCCAGCGACTGATACAGCCCCGGAATAAACTTCTTTAAGAACATTTCCACAAACTGCACAAGCGCCGCGATGACCAGAATAAACACGATGGTCTGTAAATATTCGATATGAAAAGGCTGCAGGATGAACTGGTAGATCGCTCCCGCCACCGCCGATGCGAGCGTGATGACAAAGATAACCGCCACGCCCATACCCGTCGCCGTCTCCGTCTTCTTGGACACGCCAAGGAAGGGGCACAGCCCCAGAAACTGGCTTAACACCACATTATTGACAAGGGAGGACGCAATCAAAATCACCAACAATTCTTTAATCATTCTTCTTCTCCTCCTCTCCCTTCGTCTCGTCGATCAGACGTTTCGCACAGCCCGTGTCCGCACAGTTCAGACAGTCGTTTCCGCAGCCGGACTGGATCTTTGACATATCCTTTCCTTTCCGCTCCCCGGCAATCTTCACCTTGTTCTGGATCGCCGTCAGAAGCGCCAGCACGAAGAACGCGCCCGGCGCCATGATAAAGATGCTCACCGGCACGAAGCTTTCCGGCATCACATGAATGCCGAAGATCTCACCCGCGCCCAGAAGCTCCCTCACCGCACCGATACAGGTCAGCGCCACGGAAAAGCCGAGTCCCATGCCGATGCCGTCAAACAGTGACGGAATCACGGGATTTTTGTAAGCGTATGCCTCCGCGCGCCCGAGGATAATACAGTTTACCACGATCAGCGGAATGTAAATGCCGAGCGCGTCATAGAGGAAGGGGATAAAGCCCTGCAAAAGCAGCTCCACCATCGTCACGAACGAAGCGATAATCACGATAAAAGCCGGGATTCTCACCTTATCCGGGATGATATTCCGAAGCAGGGATATAAACACATTACTCAGTGCCAGCACCACCATCGTGGTCAGACCCATACCAAGCCCGTTGATCGCCGAGGTTGTCACCGCCAGCGTGGGACACATGCCCAGCATCAGGACAAAGGTCGGGTTCTCCTTTACAATACCGTTTATGAGACGTTCCTTTGCACTATTCATTTGCACTACCTCCTCCCAACACCGTCTGGAAATAGTATAATCCCGCGTTGACCCCATTGGTCACCGCATTCGTCGTGATGGTCGCGCCGGAGATGGCGTCGATCTCATTGTCCGCCGACGCGCCGTTTTTGGTATAGGCAAATTTTTCCACATTCCTATCCGCAAACTGCGGCTTCAGAACCGCTTCCGCCTGCATACCAAGACCTGCCGTCTCGGCAATGGAAAGGATCGATATGCCGTTTACTGTCCCGTCCAGACGCACGCCTATGGAAAATCTGATATCGCCGCCGTAACCTTCTTTCGTCGTCACCGTGATCACATAGCCAAGCAGTTCACCGGATGCGTCCTTCGCCTCCATCACCTCATCGACGCTCTCCTGCGCATAGCCTTCTTCGTTCCAGCCTGCAGGCAGCGCTTCCACGCCTATCATGGCAAATGATGGTGCATCCTGAAATACTTCCTGACACGCCGCCTCCTTCGCCTTCGCTTCCTGTTCGGCAATGGGGTTCTTCGTCACCTGATAAACCAGACCGAGAAGGAGTCCTGCTATCAGCGTGATCGCCAGCAGAATCCCCGTATTTTTCATCATTTCTTTCATGCCTTCTCTCCTCCTTTACCAAATGCTTTCGGAAGAGTGACCTTCTCAATCAGCGGCACTAAGAGGTTGCCGATGATGATCGCGTAAGACACTCCCTCCGCGGAGGGACCGAAGATACGGAAAATCCCCGTCAGGACGCCCAGCAAAAAGCCGAACACATACTGTCCTTTTTTCGTGATCGGTCTCGTCACATAGTCCGTCGCCATAAAGAACGCGCCGAGCATCAGACCGCCGCCTGAAAGATGGGCGGATATGTAGGGCCAGTTAAAGCCCCTGCCGCCGAACAGCGTCACAAAGACTGCCAGCGTCACAATATAAGTACCCGGGATCCGCAGATCAATAATCCCGAACAAAATCAGAATGCAGGCGCCAATCACAATGGCAATCATGGATGTCTCACCAATGGTTCCCGCCGTGCGGCCGATCACCATATCCAGAATGTTGACAGACTCCCCGCTCTTCAAAGCGGCGAGGGGCGTTGCCCCCGTGTACGCGTCACAGTCGAAATTCGTCATAATGGACGTAAAGGAAATCAGCAGGAAACACCGCGCGCCCAGCGCCGGGTTCATAAAGTTCTGTCCGATGCCGCCAAACAGCATCTTCACCACCAGAATGGCGAACACGCCGCCCACCACGCCGATCCACCATGGTGCGGACACAGGCAGGTTCAAAGCCAGAAGCAGTCCCGTCACCACCGCGGAATAGTCTCCTATGGTTATTTTTTTCTTACAGATCTTCTCAAACGCAAACTCCGTCGCCACCGTGGATGCCACTGTCACCAGAATCAGCAGCAGAGCCTTCGGGCCGAAGTTATAAATGCCAAATCCAGCCGCCGGAAGAAGGGCGATCACCACAGTCAGCATAATACTGCTTGTGGTGGACTTCGATCTGACATGAGGGTTGGATGACACTTTCATTAAATCACTCATCTCTTCAGTCTATGCTCCTTTTATTTCTACTATTTTTTCTTCTTGGCAAGCTGCATCTTGCGCATGGATTTGATGGTCTGCGTCAGCGGTCTCTTCGCCGGACAGACAAAGCTGCAGCAGCCACACTCACAGCATTCCATGCCGTCGTGGGACAAAAACGCTTCCTCGTCATAGTGCTCCGCATAATCAGCCAGAAGCCTTGGAACCACCCGCCCCGGGCAGACTTCCACGCAGCGTCCGCAGTTGATGCAGGCGGACGGCTCCATGCGGGACACCTCATCCTCCGTGAGACACAAAAGCGCAGACGCCGTCTTGGTCGTGGGCACATCCAGCCCGAAGAGGGCAAACCCCATCATCGGTCCGCCGGACACAACCTTGACAGGCTCCTGTTTAAAGCCGCCCGCCTCCTCCACCAGTTCATGGTAATTCGTGCCGATCCGCACAATAAAGTTACACGGGTCCGCAATGGCGTCGCCGGTCACCGTAACGATACGGTTCATCAACGGTTTCCCTTCCACCACCGCGTGATAGATCGCCACCACCGTATCCACGTTGTTCACCACACAGCCCGCATCTGCGGGAAGCATGGAAGAATTGATGGCACGTCCCGTGGTCGCGTATATGATCTGCCGCTCTGCGCCCTGCGGATATTTGGTCTTAAGCTCCTTCACGCTGATACGCGGCTCATCTTTCGTCAGATTTTTTAAAAGTTCGATACAATCCGGTTTGTTATCTTCCACCGCCAGAATCCCTCTGGCGTTCTCAAACAGCTTCAGGGAAACCTTGAGACCTCCCACCAGTTTCTCCGGCTCCTCTAACATCCTGCGGTAATCGGACGTCAGATAAGGTTCGCACTCCGCGCAGTTCGCAATCACGTAATCGATCTTCTCCGGCTCCTTGGGCGAGAGTTTGATAAAAGTGGGGAAACCCGCACCGCCCATACCGACGATACCCGCCTCCTTCACACACTCGATAATCTCTTCCCGCGTCATCTCCTCGAGAGGTTTCCGCTCCGGGTACTCCACTTCCTCGTAAAGCCCGTCGTTTTCAATAATAATGCTCATCACGCTGTCGCCAGTGACCACGCGCCTCGGCTCAATCGCCTTCACCGTGCCCGATACCGTCGCGTAGATCGGCGCGGAAACGAAGCCGCCTGCCTCCGCAATCTTCTGCCCTGTCAAAACATGGTCGCCCTTCTCCACGACCGGTTTCGCAGGCGCGCCGATATGCTGGGACAACGGGTACACCAGATCTCCCTTGGGCAGCACCGCCCTGATAGGCTTATCCTTCGACAAATCCTTTCCGTCGTAGGGATGTATGCCGCCGTTAAATGTTAATTTAGCCATACCTGTAACCCTGCTCCTTTCGCATTCAGTCCACACCTTGATTCTGATGGAACCGCTATTATAAATATACTATTTTTCGACGAAAAAAACTACTGCTATTTCAAAAAATATGCTAAACTATCCTCAGATATATGTCAGTCATTTATGCGGAGGAAATCATGCAAATAGAAAATTATACTTTGGAATCTTTTACCATCGGCTATCCCATGGAGCGCATCGCTCCTCTGGATCAATTTCTGTTTATAGATATTGAAACCACAGGATTTACCGCAAAAAGCTCCTCGCTCTATCTCATCGGAACAGCGTTTTACGCGGATGGAAACTGGCAGATCAGACAGTGGTTCTGCGATAGTCCCACAGAGGAAGCTGCATTGCTTGAAGCTTTCTTTGACTTTGCCGGCTCCTTCACCCATCTGATCCACTTTAACGGCAACAATTTCGACCTGCCCTACCTTCTGCAGAAATGCGAACAGCATAAGCTGCCGCATACCTTTGACAGTTTCGAGGGAATTGATCTGTATAAACGCATTTCGCCCTACAAGGCGTTCCTGCACGTGCCAAACTGCAAGCAGAAAACGCTGGAGACCCTGCTCGGCGTTCAAAGGGAGGACCGTTTCCACGGCGGCGAACTGATCGAAGTATACAGAAACTATGTGGAAAACCCGTCTCAGGACGCCCGCGGCTTTCTGCTTCTGCACAACCGCGACGATATCCGGGGAATGCTGCAGCTCCTTCCCCTTCTGGCATTCTATGATCTTTTTAACGGAAATATCCGCGCGAAGAAAGTGCAGGCAAACAGCTATACTGACTACCATGGTCAGGAAAAGCAGGAACTGCTTATGAAACTGGCGCTGCCTGCTCCTCTTCCCTTTTCCCTGTCCAATCTGGCAAACGGCTGTTATTTCAGCGGGGAAAAAAATGACGGCATTCTGAAAGTGCCGCTCTATGAGGAAGAGATGAAATATTTCTACGCCAGCTATAAAGACTACTACTATCTGCCGGAGGAAGACATCGCCCTCCACAAATCGGTATCCTCCTTTGTGGATCCCTCGCACCGCACGCAGGCGACAGCCGCCACATGCTATACACGCAAGTACGGTCACTTTCTCCCGCAATGGGATATATTGATCGAGCCTTTCTTCAAACGGAACTACAAGAGCCATGAACTTTTCTTTGAACTCACCGACGAGCGCAAAACAGACCGGGAACTCTTCTCCCGCTACGCGCAGTATCTATTGGGAAAAATGGCAAAGACATACTAAATCCCGGACTTCCAGATGTATATTCAGACATAGCGAAGGGCAGCGACGAATCGCTGCCCACTTCAATTTATAAACTCACATTGGTCTCTGATAGAAGAACGAATTTTTCCGTTCAAAACCCACTTCTTTGTGATTGATGATCTGCTCGGTACTGCCTATGAACAGATAACCGCCCGGCTTAAGGCTCTTCTGGAACTTGCGGAACACCTCGTCCTTCGCCTCCTCCGTAAAGTAGATCAGCACATTACGGCACACGATCAGATGGAAATCCGTGGGATATGTATCCTTCAGCAGATTGTGTTCCTTAAATTCCACCCTGCTTTTCACTTCATCTGAAATCTGATAGGAAGGACCAACCTTCGTAAAGAACTTCTTCTTCAGATCCGCCGGCACACCAGCAACGCTCTTCTCCGCGTACAGACCCATCTTCGCCTTCTCGATCACCTGCTTATCCAGATCCGTCGCGTAAATCTTAATCTGATTGACCGGCACATGTCTGGACAGCGCCATCACCAGAGAGTAGGGTTCGTCGCCCGTCGAACATGCCGCGCTCCATATCTTTAAGTTCTTACCGTAGCGCTGGATCAGCTCCGGGAAGATATCTTTGTCCAGAAGCTGCCACTGGTCCACATTTCTGTAAAACTCAGACACATTGATGGTCAGATAGTTGACAAACTCATCAAATCTCGCCTTATCGTTCTTGAGTACCGAAACATAGTTGTCATAACCGACAACCTTATTTTTGGAAATCAGCGTATCGATCCGACGCTTCATCTGCTTTTCCTTGTAAGCATTCAGATCAATCTTGGTAAGGTCATAAACCGCTTTCTTAAAGTATTCATAGTCATATGCCATGGGTTCCCACCGCCTTTATTCATTATGAAAAATTTGACTGTTTATGCCTGTTAAGTCTTACTCTGCAGCGTCCCCGCTCTCCTCCGCGATCACCGCGTCAATATCTACAGAGACAACGTCCTCATCTTCCGCTTTCTCAGCTTTCGGTTCGGGAGCGAACATCGCCTTGATGCTCAAGCTGATCTTCTTGTCCGCCTCGTTGAAGTCAACGACCTTTGCCGTCACTTCCTCGCCGCTCTTCAGTACATCGGAGGGCTTGTCAATATGTTCTTTGGAGATCTGGGACACATGAAGCAATGCGTCAATGCCCGGCTCCAGCTCAATGAACGCACCGAAATCCGTCATGCGCGCCACCCTGCCGGTAACCTCTGTGCCTACTGCATACTTGCTTGCCGCATCCCTCCAAGGATTCTTATCTTCAAACTTAAGGCTCAAAGCAATCTTCGTACCGGAGATATCTTTGATCAGCACCTTCACCACGTCGCCAACCTTAAATACCTTCTTCGGATTCTCCACTCTGCCCCAGGACATCTCAGAGATGTGAAGCAGACCGTCGCAGCCGCCCAGATCAATAAACGCGCCGAAGTCTGTCACGTTCTTAACCGTACCTTCCACGGTGTCACCGATCTTGATCGTCTCAAAGAGTTTCTTCTGCATCTCTGCCTTCTCAGCAAGGATGAGCTGCTTTCTGTCACCGATATATCTTCTTCTCTTAGGATTGTACTCACTGATCACGAACTGGATCTCCTGACCCGCGTACTTGTTCAGATCTTTCTCATACGTGTCGGACACAAGGCTTGCAGGAATAAAGATTCTTACCTCTTCCACAACGACGCTCAAGCCGCCGTCCAGCACCTGTGCCACCTTTGCCGTGAGCACTTCTTTGTTCTCGTAAGCTTCCTCGATGCGCTTATTGCCTCTGTCTGCAGCGAGACGCTTGTAGGTAAGGAGAACCTGTCCCTCACCGTCGTTCACCTTCAGCACCTTCACTTCCATGGTGTCTCCGGGCTTCGCAATGGTTGTCAAATCTACATTGGGTTCGTTTGTATATTCATTTCTCGTCAAAACGCCATCTGACTTATATCCGATGTTGAGAATGATCTCTTCCGGCTTTACATCGATAACGGTACCTTCAACAACCTCTCCTGTGTGTATTGTTTTTAATGAATCCTCTAACATTTGTTCAAAAGTTAATTCTGACATAATTTTGAACCTCCTCGATAATATTGTTTGGGGTGGACGCCCCTGCTGTAATACCCACCAGTCGGACAGATTCAGGTAACCTTAAATGCAAGTCGTCGAGCGTCTGTATATAGTAGGTCATTTCGCACTCCTGCCTGCAAATCTCATAGAGTTTCTTTGTATTAGAACTATGAGTCCCACCTATCACTATCATAACATCAACCCGTGCCGCAAGTTCTCTGGCCTCGGCCTGTCGCACTTCCGTAGCGTTACATACAGTATTCACAACACTACCATTGTAACCTCTTTCCTTGAAAATTTCAACCACATCTTGAAATTTCTTGTAGTTAAATGTCGTTTGCGAAACAATACACAGCTCTTCTCCGGGTCCGTACCCGAGATTTTCCGCCTCTTCCACGGATCCTACGATGTATGTCGGGGACGCTGACCAGCCCTTGATGCCCTCCACCTCGGGGTGCCCCGCGTTGCCGACAATCACGATGCTTTTGCCCGCCGCGCTCTCCTTCTCCACAATATTGTGGATCCGTTTCACAAAGGGACAGGTGGCGTCCACCACATCGAATCCGAGTTCCTTCAGACTCTCGCAGACGCTCTTTTCCACCCCGTGGGAACGGATAATCACCGTGCCCCGCTCCCCCTCCGGGATCCTCCCCGCGTCCGCAAGGGATTCTATCACACACACACCGCGCTTTTGTAGGTCGTCCACGACTTCCTCATTATGTATAATCGGCCCGAACGTGTAAATCGGGCGCCCCTCTTCTTCCCGTTTCCCAATCTGTTCATAGACGGTATCCACAGCCCGCTGTACCCCGAAACAAAACCCTGCGTGTTCCGCAAGAATGACTTCCATGAATAACCTCCTCCATGCTAAAATGCCGTTATCCCGCATTCTCCCGCGCAAAAACTTCTGGCATCCCGCCCCGCATCAGTCGTCTTTTATCACGGCTTCTCACGCTGGCACAATGCAATGACAGCGTCCGCCACTTCCTCCACCGTCATGTGGGAGGAATCGAGAAGCACCGCATCCTCCGCCTGCTTCAAAGGGGAGTTTTCTCTGGTCATGTCCTGCCTGTCCCGCTCGATAATATCCTTTTCGATGGTCTCCAGATCACAGCTTTCTCCCTTGGCTGTAAGCTCCTTATAGCGGCGCAGCGCTCTCTCATGGCTGTCCGCAGTCAGATACACCTTCACCTGGGCATCCGGCAGCACGCAGGTTCCGATGTCACGTCCATCCATCACCACATCCGCATCCGCCGCCAGCCTCTGCTGCAGCTCCACCAGCTTTTTCCGCACATTGGCGTTGGGACTGCTGACAGAAGCCATCCGGCCCACCTCCTCTGTGCGGATGTATGGATTTACATTTTCACCGTTTAAGTACACCACCTGCTCGCCGTTCTCATAGGCGATGGTGATATCCGCACCCTGACATTTCTCGTCGATCTGCTCCGGCGATGCGTTCTCTCTGATCAGATACAGCGCCATAGCACGGTACATCGCGCCTGTGTCCACATAAATAAATCCTTTCTTCGCCGCTATCCTCTTTGCAATCGTACTCTTTCCCGCTCCCGCAGGCCCGTCTATCGCTATATTAAATCCCATCGCTCCCCCTACCTTTCTGATTTTTCACGGAGAATGCCGCACTTTGGCATTCTCCTGCGCGAAACATAGTGCTTCTTGGCGTCCTGTCCAATGGCGGGACGTCTTTAGAAGCACTTTTCACGCTGCTCCCGGCCGCATATCCCGTGGACCAGGCAATCTGTAAATTAAATCCTCCCGTCAAGCCGTCCAGATCCAGTACCTCTCCTGCAAAATAAAGCCCCCGCACCAGCTTGGATTCCATCGTGGAGGGATTGACCTCCTTTACTGACACACCGCCCTGAGTGATGACCGCCTCCTCAAAGCCTCTCTTCCCCCGCACCTGCAGGGTAAACGCTTTGGTCAGTTCTGCCAGATGCCTTCTCTCCTGTTTCGTCACCTCATGCACCTTCTTCTCGGGATCTATGCCCGACCTCTCTATCATAACAGAAATCAGCTTGGACGGATAGAGGCCGCCCAGCGCATTTTTAAACTGCCGGTTCCTGTTTTCCTCGAAATCCCTCAAGATCCTTTTATCAAGCTGTTCCTCCGAGAGCGCAGGCTTCAGATCTATTGACAGGACCACCGCTTCCGTCCCTTTCCGTTTCCCATAATAGCTGCTGGCGGACAAAACAAGCGGTCCGCTCACCCCGTAATGGGTAAAGAGCATCTCTCCGAATCCCTGATACAGCTTTTTCTTTCCGCAGCTCATGGTAAGGGTCACATTTTTTAAAGATAACCCCTGTAATTTTTTGCACCAGTCATCTTCCGTCTCCAAAGATACCAGCGCTGGCGTGCAGTCGGTCACCTTATGTCCCAGCTCCCGTGCCATCCGGTGTCCGTCCCCGGTAGAACCCGTGCTCTGATAAGACAGGCCGCCCGTCGCCACAATCACGCGCGCTGCAGGGATGACGCTTCCATCCGCAATAAACACACCTGTTATTTTTTTGCCGTCCGTCTCGACTGCCTTCACTTCCGTGCGCAGACGCACCTGCACGCCTCTTTTCTTCAGAAGCCGTTCAAATGCCGCTGTCACGTCCGAGGCGTGGTCAGAAACCGGGAACACCCTCTCCCCGCGCTCCTCTTTTAAATTACATCCGTTATCTTCCAGCATTTTTACCAAGCACTTGTTATCAAATCTATCAAAAGCGCTGTAAAGAAACTTTGGATTGCTCACAATATTTTGAAAAAACTGATCCCGCCCACAGGCATTGGTCACATTGCAGCGTCCCTTTCCTGTGATATAAAGCTTTTTGCCAAGCTTCTCATTTTTCTCTAATAATATAACATGGCGACCGTTCTCCGCCGCCGCGGCCGCCGCTATCATCCCTGCCGCGCCGCCGCCGATCACGACCGCCTGATTTCTGTCCGTACACATATGTTCACCCTCATCGCACGGAGAATGCCGCTTTTTAGGCATTCTCTCGCGTGAAACTTCGTACTTCTTGGCGTTCCGTCCTATGGCGGGACGTCTTTAGAATTACTTTTCACGCTGTTATTCTGACCTCCTGCGGAGCGGATAGTTTAACATCGGCTCCTCATCTATAAAGTTAATTTCATCATTCAGGTAAACCTGATAATTGTTCCATGCCTCTTCCAGATTCTTCAGATTTTCCTTCACTTCCTCAGGCTGCTTTAAGCACATCGCCACCACCAGCGCGTTTATCATGCTGAGGGGCGCCACCAGAGAATCCACGATAGAAACCATATCGCTTCTGGCAAAGAGATTGCAGGAAGAATAGAGATTCATCGGTGAGTGCACCGAGTCCGTCACCGCAATTACCTTTGCATTCCTGTCGTTTGCAAACTCCATCGCCTTTAAGGTCCTCATGGAGTATCTCGGAAAGCTGATTCCTACGAAAGCATCCCGCTCATCAATACGGATCATCTGTTCAAAGGTTTCCGAAACGCTTGTTGTCCTGAGAAGCACCACATTGCCCCGGATCATATTCAGATAAAACTGAAGGAAGTCCGCCAGCGGCTCGCAGCTCCTGACGCCCATAATATAGACCGTCTTTGCCGCGAGAATGATATCTACTGCCGTCTCAAACGCCGTGGGATCCAGATTGTGAATGGTGTCCTGAATCTTCTCGATATCCGACTGTAAAACAGAGTTCAAAATCTCCGACTGGCTGCTCTTGCCGTACTTTGCACCGATTTTCTGCACGGAATTGATTTTGTTCTGCACCCAGTATTCCAGATCCCTCTGAAACTCCGGGTAGCCGTTGTAGCCGATAAACATGGCATAGCGCACCACAGTGGATTCACTTACCCCCACCGTATCTCCCAGCTTCGCCGCAGTCATAAACACAGCCTGGTCGTAATGATCGTAAATAAAAGCAGAGATCGCTTTCTGTCCTTTGCTCATCCTGCCATAATATTCATTGATTCTCGTTATGATGTCATACCGATTCTCTATCGCCATAGCCTAACCCTTCTTCCAGAAGATCAGATTCATTCTCATACATTCTGGAATGCGTTGTAGGACTCCTCCAAAAGTTTGACGGTATCCTCTTCCTGAAGATCATAATCCCCCGTCAGAGTCATGCAGGCTGCCCCGTGAATAAAGATCCACATCTTCATAAACATACCGCTGGGGTCTTTGCAGCCAAATATTTTCGCACTGTTGATCTCCCGCACCACCGCTCCGTTCTTACCATTCAGCATATCATAGAGACTCTTTCCATGACGGTTTTCCGACAAAAATAACAGACGGAATAAATTCTGCTCCTCCTGAGAAAAGCGGATATAAGCAATTCCAAGATTGACGAAGGGCGTATTGTTCAGCTTCGGAAACTCCTCATAATATGCGCTGAAAAATTCCATCGCTTTGGCAAAGAGATCATCTCCCAGCTCCTCCATATTCTTGTAAACACGGAAAATCGGCTGTGTGGAGCACCCTGCCCTCGCCGCCAGCGTTCGCGCGCTCACCTGCGTGAAGCCATCCGTCCGCGCCATCTCAAAGGCCGCGTTCAGTATGTCGTTTTTCGTAATCGTCTCTTTTCTTGCCATAAGAATGTACCTCTCTTGCTCTCCTGCAGCTTTTTAAGCCTCTTTTGGTAACGTATGTTATTATAATATATTATGTAACCTACGTCAACCCCTTTTTGCAGAAAATGTCATTTCATACAAAAATAAGGAAAGACAGTCTCCCGAAAGCGGACTTTCGTAGGACTGTCTCTCCATTTCAATATCCTGCCCTATGCTAAAACAGCATCAGCGCCGGACTATCACCTTGATGCTCGTCTTCACATCTTTGGTGATCCCATCTCTGCCTTTCAGTTTTATGGTAACGGGAACCGTATAAGTCTTTCCACTTATACCGCTCACTGTCAGTACGCCATCCCGGTCTGAAAGGCTCAGCTTTGCCTCCGCGTAATGGCTTTCGGTCTCTGGATTCTCCCAGGATACCGTGATGTCTTCCTTCCCGTCCCTGTTGCAGTCTAAGCCGCCGGAAACCGCCTTAATCCGATAGCCCATCCCTTCGGGCAGTTCAAATCCACAGCTTCTGGTAATCCCGTCATTTCCCGCATAGAGTGTCTGGCCGCTGCCGTGCACGGTCACCTTCGGCACAGACTGTTTTGGCCGAATCGTAAAGGTCTGAGACTGCACCTTTATGGTATCCCCATTCTCCAGCTTAAGCGTAAAGCACACTGCCAGCCGGTAACGCTGGCCTGCTTTCAGACAGCTCCCATACACAACCTCCCCCGGAAAGCTCGCAGCCGTTTCCTTAATTCTGATGCGGTATACCCCCGGCTTTGAGTCAACGGATGAGAGACTGAAATAATCACTGTATTCCCCGACCAGTGAAAGCCCTTTTTTATTGTCATAGCTGTGACTATAACCCAGATTCTGCAGAGTCGTGCTGACATCCACATAGTTATGGATCGTATCCGGGCTCACCTCCTTCGGATCTTTTGCCAGATCCAGGGTGCCCGACAGCTTCACCTTCGCTTTGACCTCCTTGTCAGTCGCCTGTATCTTTAAAGTGAGCATCTTTCCCTCGATGCGGTTTCCAAGCGCGTCCCGGAAGCAGGGCGTCACCTTAAAGTCATAGCTCCCATTTTTGATCGGCTCCTGTTTCATGCTCTCCGCCCTGTTCAGTTTTACCACAATGCGGCTGCTCCCCCTGCTCTTCTGTCCAATCTCCAGCAGATCCTCGTCCAATAACGCCTGTGATTTCTCATTTTTACCCTCAATGATGATATCTTCGCAGGAAACAGACGCCGTATGGGCATTCTTCAGCTCGATATCCGTGTATGACGTGCCCACATACCTTGTGTTTACCATCAGCTTTGCCTTCGTCAGATACGGCGTTGGATTTGCAAACTTTATGGTATGTACGGCAGTCAGCGGCTCCCGCCAATAATCGGAGACAATGGTCATATTCAGTTTTTCACTGCCCTTCGTCTTACTGCCTGCATAAATGTACTTTTCCGAGCCGGATTTTATCACATCTCTGTTCTGGAAAGTCAGCTCATTGTAGCAGAACCGCAGATCTCCTCCTCCCGAAGGATCCTTTCCTCTATCTGAAAGTTTCTGCTTTTCCGTATTGTTATACAGCTGGAAGCTGCCCTCTGCATGGCCGTCCAGAGAAGGAATCAGTGTGGACTCCTTCGCCTGTGTGACAATCGCAGGCTTCTTATATTTCCATTTGAGAGACACCGGTTTCTCAACCGCCTCCGTGTAACCCTGATATCTGATTTTGATTTTTCCCGAAACAATGCCCTTTTCTGCCAGCGCATTCCTTTCCGTAAGCCGGATATTCCTCTGGGCAAAATACAGACGCTCCACATTCTTTCCCTTCTTTACCGTATCGAACGCATAGTCCGACGGCACGGAAGAAAAACCGTTGTCCTCCCCAGCCACGCTGTCTGTCCATCTGACAGACTCGATTACAACGCCTTTCTGCGCTATCCCGATATCCACAGAAGCAGGCTCAGTGCGGTAGAACAGATTCGCCGGCCTCACAGATTTCACCGTCACCTGCGGCCGTTTTGTTTTCACTGTCACTTTGAGCGGATGGAAAAACGGTTCTGCCAGCACCCCGGCAAACTCCACGCCCAGATAACAGTCATAGGTCTTTTCCTCCACAGAATCTGTCGGGCAGACCAGATAGCAGTATTTTCCTCCTTCCTCATACGCAGTCAGCTCCAAACCATCCTCAGGCGTCTTTTTGTCTTTCTTAAAAAGTCTGATTTTATCATAGCTTATGATCCCATAAACGGAAGCAACTTCCACCGCCCCGCCGTTTTCACAGGCAAGCCGTTTTCCCTCATCACTTTCAAAATCATAAGCGGGATTTACCGTTACCTTGGAGACATCCACTCTGGGCGCCCTGTTTCGGATCTCGATCTGTACTGTGGATGTATGCCCGGCCTTGTCTTTCGCCTTCGCCGTCAGGATTGTATGTCCCTCTCCGACAACCGTAATATCCGCTGTGTGAGTATCCCTGGATGCTTTCGCCTTGGCCACCTTTCCGTCTGAAACGCTCCAGTTCAGCTTCACTTTCTCAAAAGCTGCCTCCTCTTTCCTGTTTCTGTCAAGAAGCGTTGCCCGGACACGGAATGTCTTCACATTTCCGCTGTAATATATCACAATCCGATCCGGCTCTGTATAGACGCCTGCCGCCTCCTCCGGGGCAATTGTGATATATGCCTGCTTTTCCTCCACGGCTTGAATTTTAAAACTGGTCTTCGCCAAAATCTTCTCCCGGTTTGTCTTGGGATCCATCACTTTAAGAACCGGCTGAAAGGTATAATTCCCTTTCTTCAACGCCGTCACCTTATAGCGCCGCTTATGCCCATAACCAGGAACTCTCTCCTCCTTTACAACGGTTCCCGCAGGCGTATTTATTTCAAACCATGCCGCTTTCCGGTCCGGATTACATCGGATATCTCCGCCAAAAAGAGCCTCCACGCAAATCGTCAGGGAATCGGAGCCTTCCGCCGGATTTCCCTCCTCATCTGCGCTTCCCACCTCAAGTACATGGTTGTGATTTCCTCCTTCTGCCTCGGAGGCCGTAAGCCCGGTTACCTTACCCATCTTGACTGACACTTCTCTTTCCTTCGGGTAATACTCTTCTCCCTCATAAACCGCCTGGAACGAATAGGCAAACTGGTTTTCCCCATTCGTCACAATGGGTGTATCCGGGTACTTCCATTTCCATCCGGCACTGTTCTCCGGAAATTTCACATCGCCCAATTTTTTATGGGTATTTTCCAGCACCCAGAACATTCCGCCATCATAGGTCGGCAGCTCCTTGAAATGCAGCGCAACCTCGCATGGCTGCATCTGATACAGCACAGTGTCATCCGTATTCTTCGGCTCCACGCGAAGCAGGACGCTTCCCGCTTTGAGAGGCGTAATATTTCCCTTCTCGTCCACTGCCGCCACTTTCGGATCATCAATGCTCCAGTTGAAATCTCCACTGTCAAAACCGGGTCTGGAAGGCATAATCTCACCCAGAGCCGTATAGGTAATGCTGCCTCCCGTATAAGCCATCGTATACCGGGTGCGCCCCGCCTCATCCTTCGCATCCTCCTTCACCGCCGGATAAGCGGAGGTGCTTGATTTAAATCCCGTAATTGCAAAGCCCTTGCCCGCAGCAGGCTGCACGGATACGGTCAGGAAGGCTTTCACCTGATCTGCCTCCGATGTAAACACCACTCTGGTCTCACCCGCACGTTTTGTCTCGATCGTGCCATCCTCCGTCCACTTTGCAACGGACTCATTGCCGGAGCTGATCTTTGCAGGAACTTCCACAAGATTTGTCCCCACTGTCTTACACAGAACGTATCCTCCGCAGGAGTCTCCCCTTGCCGCATTCAGCTTCGCCCCCTCCACGAGAGATATGCTGCCGTCCGCACCCTTTCTGCCGATCTGGTAATGGCCCACCGTCACCTCACAGGAGACGGAGACCTCCGGCGCGTAAGCGGACGAAGCGGTGATCGTGGCAGTTCCCGCCGCCACAGCAGATACCCTTCCATCCGCCGTCACTTTGGCAACCGTCTTGTCGCTGCTCTCCCACACCAGATCAGCGGATGCCTCAAGCGGCTCAAACTGCACTTTCAGATCCGCAAAGCCAATCCCATTCTCTGCCGCATATAACGCATTCGCGTTTAAATGCAATTGCTCTTTCGATATTTTGAGGACCATTGGTTTCACCGCCTCCAGGGTGGTAAAGCTGCCGAAAGACCTGTAGGCGTCCCTGTCCGCGTCCTCTGGTTTCCCGCATGTGATATCATCGGTCAGAACCGCCGCAAACTCATATTTCGTCTCCTTTTTGAAATCGTCCCCGTTCACTGTTACGGCGGCAGTTTCCTCGTCCACATTGCTCACATTTACCACACGTCCAACTTTCTGGTAAGCCGTCTCTCCCTCCTCACGGCAGAAAAAATGCAGATAGGAAGCGTGGTTCTCCACATTGCCGGAAAACTTCACCCGCAGGGTCACATGCACATCATCGACTACGGCTTCCGCCTCAGACAGGCTGCGGCCGTCCCTGATAGTCGTAAAAGCAAATGTTTGTGGGCGTTTCAATGCGTCTCTGGACGTATTTTCATCGATGCCGAATCCCATGATCAGCTCGTAGGCCGTATCCTCCTCCAGATCCCCGAGCAGGAACATATCTTCCATCGGTTTTTCGCCGGTTCTGACTGTATATACCTTTTTCCACGCGGCATCTCCTGTCTCGGATGCCTTTCGGAAATAACCCAAAAGATACCCTGCATCCGCGCCCTCCATATCACTCAGTGTATACCCGATCTTCGCAGAATACGTTCTTACCACCGGCGCTATTTCCACGATCCGCCTATCCGCCGCCGTGCGAAATTCACCCTCCACGACATGTTCCAAAACGATCGGATCCGAGGACAACACCTTAAACCCGGTCTGATACTCATAGATCGTATCTTCCTTTAAGTTATCCAGTGAAAAGGACCATATCTCCTCAGCTGAAGAATAAAGCTTCTCTCCTGCCACCTTCCACTGCTCCTGTCCCCTCTCCCGATAAAGGAAACAGATTCTATTAGTGCCAGTCACATCCATATTGAACATATGGCATCTGATCCTGGCCGATGTCATTTGAGACTTGATGTCAGCCTCTATACGCCGCGTATCGGTTCTGGTCGTCACAGTACCCCTCACCGTATGCGTAAGAAATGGAACATCGTCACTCAGTTCCCTGGCAAAACCGATCAAATACTCATAGTCTGTAGCTTCCTTAAGCACTGACAAAAGAAAACTGCCATCCTGTGTTGCAGGTCTGGAGCTGATCTCCTTCCATGTTCCGTTAAAACCTGCCAGCCTGTAATAGCACTTCACATAATCCTTCGTATATCGGTCACACCCGGTCAAAGCATAGTGCAGCTCCACATCTTTCACATGACTCACTGTCTTTGTGACCACCACAGATCTGCTATCCCTCGGCGTCCGAAAAACATCCGTTGCATAAATTCTCTCACCGCTTTCATCGCGCACAGAAAACTCGTACTCCGTATCCCCCCTAAGCAGTTCAAAGAACATCGTATCGCTGTAATTGTTGCTGGGTCCCAGCACATAATCCAAGCTGCTTTTCGTGTAAGTCTGCTCACCCTTTTTCCGAATATAGCGATACAGGGTAACATCACAGTCATACTCTTTTAAGACAGCCACATCCGCTTCCCCAAGTGTGATCTTGTGTCCCTGGGAATTGCAGGAACCGCCCACTCTCTCCAGCGTTATGTGCGGTTTGCCGGTACGAAGGCTCTCGTAGGACACCGCCAGCAGATCCTTGCTGTAAGTGTCCACATCCGCAGATTTGCCTACGAGCCACCGCAGACGGTAATCGCAGTCGGGATCCGGCACCCAGCCGGCAGCCGCTGTGGAAAATACTGTCTGATAGCCGTTTGTCCCATTTAGTTCCACCGGCTCCCCTACATTTTTATACCCCCATTTGTCGGTTGGCAGGAGGGAATACGCCTGTAATTGCAGATAATAGCTGTCTGTCAGCTTCCCATCCCCCGTAAGCCGATAGGTGTGCACAAAATGAAACGGCCCCACTTCGTCCGATGCCGCCGGCACCCGCTCCAAATGCACGCCTAGCTCATTTTCGATACTGCAGGTGACTCTTTTCTCCGCTCCGCCTGCAGTCAGAACAAACTCATAATTCGTTCCCATACTCGCCATAGGCAGTCCGAGAACCTGTTCGCCTTTGCCCTCTTTCAGCTCTATAACGCAGTGTTCATATTCCCTCAAGCCATTTACTGGGCGATAAAAAACAGCCACCTTCTTGCTTCCTGTAAATCTCTGAACCGCCGCGGTCAGCTTCACCTGCGGATTGCCATTTGCATCCGATGCCTCCTGTTCCACTTGAAAAGCGATATCTGTCTCTTCCAGATACGTCATCTTCGGTGATCTGACATCATCGATCTGCATTCGCACCGTGCTTACTCCATCCCGATGGAACGTCATACCGATCTCTGCCACATATCTGACCGCCGGTTTCAAAAAGAGCCCCGTTTCAGCCGTGTCAAAATTCACCGTAAAATAGCTCCCTGGTTTTCTGTCACTGACTTGAAGCGACTTGCTGAACGTACATTCCCGCCTCTCCGTATCTGTCATACGGCAGGACAGGTAGGCGATCCCTTCCGTCCCATCATAGCGCGGATTTGCTTTCACCGTCAGCGTGGAAAAGTCTTCCGAAATCTCCGCCACGGCATCCTCAAAGTCCACTCTTGTATCTTGCGTGGAATAGGTCAGCGTCTTTAAAACCTCGTTACTCGCCCCGTCCAGAATCTCAAATCGATATTGCTTCCCCTCATCCAGATGGCCAAAAACATACTTCCTCCAATTATTCAGGGCTATCGTCTGCGCTTTCGCAGAACCGTCTACAGGCTGATACCGGCATTTCAGATACCTGTTCACCAAAAATTCCATATCAAGCGTAATCGAATTTTTCTCACAGACAGCATCGTGTACATACACGATGTCCTCGCTGCTGTACCGCGGCGAAATAAAGTACCCATCTACTGCAGCTTTACCGCAGATTAAA
>ERZ778518.154-NODE-154-length-71162-cov-15.098176_pt1 | contig 71162 bp, 66 predicted proteins | sample MGYA00510340_ERZ778518 | MGnify/ENA primary metagenome ERZ778518 (study PRJEB29527, sample SAMN07138967) | mouse gut metagenome | material: feces | host: mouse | place: China:Nanjing | collected 2016-01-25 ...
TTCCGATGTCGTTAAAGGACTTCTTGTAGTTCTTAACTTCCTTTGGATTGAGACAATAAACTCTGACGGAGAATGGTGCAAGCAGGTCACTGGCAGAAAGATAGTTCGCCAGATGGACACCATAGAAGCCGGTGGCTTCCATACCAATAACAACGTATTTGAACTGATGGTTATGTTTTAACACATCAGAGATCATCTGTTCCATAAGAGCTGCGCCTTCCTGAGTGTTTTCTACAGGTTTCATCTTGATGTAGAATTCCTCGTTGAAATCAAGTGCAGAGATAACATGAATACGGGATGCAATGTCAATCCCAACAAACAGTGTTGAGAGGTAATCAATATGTTCTTTCACGGATCATCACCACCTTTCAATAAAAATGAAGAAGAGTAATCATGGCTTATCCCAGATCACTACGCCGCCCTAAACCTCGCGTTATGAGCATTACCTGGCAGAAATACCCTGCTGGTGGCTGGATACCAGGATGCAGCATTTGTGTAATAAGTCTTAGCGTAGCATTAGGGTTGCATGCTTTCTTGGCAATAGCAAACGCTTTGCAGGAGCGATGAAGCAATGACCATAGCTACAGTTCTTATGGAACTTATTGTAACATCTGGGACCATGACTATAAAGTAACTTATTAACCAATAGACAGAGAATGGATGAACCAGCATGATGGAAGAAGAATCTTCGGAAAGGATGTTTAGAATTATCCTTCTGTCTAATCAAAAAAGAATAAGTCTGTAAGCTGTTTTTCTTGCTTACAAACTTATTATACGAGGAGTGATTTTTATGTTAAGACCTGCATTATTCAACAACCGTAATTACAAACCCGCATTCTATGAGGATCCCTTTGACAGGATGTTCGACGACGCTTTCAAGAATTTCTGGGGGAACAACGAACTTGCCACTTTTGACGCCTTTAAGACCGACGTGATCGATCAGGGTGACAGTTATCTGCTGCAGGCGGAACTGCCGGGCTTCGACAAGTCGGATATCAACATCGACTTGAAGGATAACCTGCTGACCATATCCGCATCCCACAAGGAAGAGAAAAACGAGGACAGCAAGGACAAATACATCCGCAGAGAGCGGTATTACAGTTCCTACTCCCGCAGTTTCCGTGTAAACGATGTGGAACCCGGCGATATTGACGCTTCCTACAGCAACGGTATTCTGGAAGTAAAATTCCCAAAGAAGGAGCTTGCCGCCAAGGAAGAGGTAAAGCGTATTGAAGTAAAATAAAGGCAGAAATCCTTATCCCCCGGTACGCGAAAACGGCAGGACGGTACTTTTCATCCGTTCTGCCATTTTCGCGTGTATGGATCCTCATTCAGAAATCAACCACTGTCGCCGTAGGCAAAGCGCACGGTTGCATCATTTCTACCGCACTTCCTCCGCCAGTTCCAGAAATTCTATTTTATAGGAATCCTTTAAGTCCAGTTTTCTGATCGTTTTTATTACATGCTCCACGGATGCGTCCTCCGGGTACTCGCTGTGGGACGCAAGCAGTCCAAATTCCGCCACCGCCGCTGCGAAAAGGAAATCGTCGGAGGGTTTCTCGCAATAACTGTCATACCCAATCGGGTACTCCAGAAGCTCGCTCTTGCTTCCGGCAGGCTTTTTATAACGGACGCTGATCGTCAGCCACTCTTTGTATTTGTGATCTGACGCAGGCGTTTCGCCCGCCCTTTTTCTATATTCATTGCCGTACTTCAGATCTTCAATCTCACTCTCTGCAATGCCATGATTCAGAGGCTCCCGCAGTACGATTTCATAGAGCGCCGTCACGCTGTGCCCGGCTCCAATTTCTCCGCCGTCCTTTGTGTCGTCGTGAAAGTCCTCTTTGTCCAAAACTCTGTTATCGTACCCCAGAAGCCGGTAAGCCTCCACCAGTTCCGGATTAAATTCTACCTGCAGCTTCACATCCTTGCAGACTGTCAGAAGCGTTGCCGTCATCTCCTCCGACAGCACCTTTTTTGCCTCCTGCATACAATCTATGTAAGCATAGTTGCCATTTCCCTTATCCGCCAGCGTTTCCATCTTATTGTCTTTGATATTATCCGTCCCGAAACCAAGCACGGACAGGAAAATCCCGGTCTCCTTTTTCTTGGAAATCAATTCTTCCAGCTCCTCCTCGGTGGTCATGCCGATATTCAGATCGCCGTCCGTCGCCAGAATCACGCGGTTGTTACCGCCTTTGATAAAGTTTTCCTCCGCCAGCGCATAAGCTGTCTCAATTCCCCTGCTGCCCCAGGTAGCGCCGCCTGCCCTCAGACCATTTAATGCTTTCTTTATTTTCCGTTTCTCACTGCCCGCTGCGCCCTCCAGTTCAACCGTATCTTCCGAAGCGTAGGTCACAATGGAAATCCTGTCCTTGCTGCTGAGATTGTCTGTGAGTTCCGTAAAGGCCTCCTGCAAAAGAGGCAGCTTATCGGGCTCACCCATGGAGCCGGAGACGTCCAGCAGAAACACCAGATTAGATGCAGGAGCCTGTTCATAACTGATATCCTCCGTCTTAAGACCGACCATCAGAAGTTCCGCCTCCTCATTCCACGGGCAGCGGCTAATCTGCGTCGTCACCCCAAAGGGTTCCTGTCCCACAGGTTCCTCATAGTCATAGGAAAAATAGTTGAGCATTTCCTCAATCCTGACCGCGCCCTCCGGCAGGCTCTCCAGATCATACCCCTCGCGGATCAGACGGCGCAAATTGCTGTAGGACGCCGTATCTACATCTGCGGAAAAGGTGGAGAGCGGCTGTTCCATTACGGAAAAGAAACCCTGCTCTTCCCACTTGCTGTACTCCTCCTGATTGTTCCTGTGGTCAATTTCCTCGTCAAACTCATAGCAGGAACCCAGATAGCCGTCCGGCGTGTCGTCTCCGGCATATAAGTCTTCAATGCCCTCCGCTTCCATCTTTCCCTCATCCGCCCCGGCTTCGCCTCTGCTATAACTGTTCTGCGGTGTTTTTGCAATGTCCGCGTATTTCTCTGCCTCTGCAGTACCGGCTGTTACATCTTCAGTTAACGCGCCTTCTGACGCATCCGACGCAGCTTCCCCAGCTGCGCTTTCTGTCGGACTTTCCATCCCGCTGTCCGCCGCTGTACCTCCTGCATTCCCGTACTCTGTCTCCGGCAGTTCCCACGTTGCCTCCGCGGGCGCTTCCTGATTCATCGTTCCATCCGTCTCCGCGTGCCCGCCGCACCCTGTGAGCAGAAGAACTCCCGCCATTCCCAATGCCATCATTTTCCCCAAATTCTTTTTCATACCTTTCTCCTCCATTCCGGGCAGACTGTCCGCCCTGTTCCTCCCCGGACACTGATTTGCTGTCCTTATATACTTAATACCGCTTATGGAAGAAAAAGGTTGCAAAAAAATTGGGCTGAGAAAAATTTTCTCAGCCCCCCCCCAAACGTCATTATTGTTCCAAAAGCTTCTGATACCCCATCTCCAGAAACGTCTCCAAGTCTTCCACTTCCCCGCGGATCACATATTTACCTCCGTCTCTGGTCTCCGCATATGCCACCCAGCCGCTTCCTTCTTCTGCCACTTGGAATGTCTGTCCCTCAAAAACATGTTTTCCTGTGTCGGGGCGCCCACAGAAATCTGGTTTTTTCACCACCTTTTCTATGGTGATGTTCGCCGTTTCCGCCGCATCGCCGCTCTGTGCCCCGCTTTCCGCAGGAACCGCGTCCTCCGCCATGTTTTTTTGCGTATCACTAAATTTCCGCTGCCCTTCGTTTTCCCGGGCTTCTTCCAACTCCGCCTTTTCTACAACATCTTCTTTTGCGCTTTCCGAAAATCCAGCCGTATCGGATTCGGCATTTTCCACTGATGCCGCCGACTCGCTCATGTCCTCCATTTCGGCTGCCGGAGCCGCCGCCATTTCCGCCTCTGCCGAAATCATCTCATCCGCGGGCGCATCCTCTGCCGTTTCCGTCGTGCCTTCAAAATCCATCGCCGCCCCGGCTGCCATCATGCCGCCGTCCAGATCCGCGCCGCCAGACGTTTCCGAAGCCCCCATATCCATCGCCATATCCCCGGATTTCAGTCCTCTCATCATCAAGGACACAGACACCAGAATGAGCAGCGCCGCTGCCGCCGTCAGCGGATAAGCCCATTTTCGGACGTGAAAGCTCTTCCCATAGTTCCTGCCACTGGCAGGAACCATCGCCGGACCGGCAACTGCTGACATCCCCCGGCTTTCCGTTCCCGCTCCCTGCAGCGCGAACTCCCGGCGGATCCGCGCCTCTTCCTCACGCATCGCCGCCTTGGTCCTCGCAATCAGCTCTGCGGGCGCATGTATCTGTTCTGTTTCTTTTCTGTACTGCTCTTTATATTGATCCATTATCATATATAAATTTCCTTTTTGACACTGTTTCGATATTGCCGACAATTCTTACAATATTTCTTATCAATTGATTTTACTTTTCATCCGTGACAGTTTCGTACCAGTATTCTATGCCGGACAATTCTTATTATCCCGAGTCTTCCAGCATTTCCCTCAGCATCTCTCTTGCCCGGTGAAGCTGCGATTTGACGGTACCTTCCTTCTGCCCGGTCTGCTCGGCAATCTCCGCCACAGAGAGTTCTTCATAATAAAACAAATGCACCGCCAGACGATACTTGGGCGGAAGTTTTGCCACCGCTCCTCTGACCGGCTCATCCTCCGGCGGCTCATAAGCTTCTTCTCCGCCAATCCGTTCTTCATCCTCTATATAGTCCACATTTTTGTTCCAATACAGATCAAAATGTTTCTTCGCGCAGTTAATCGTCACCCGGATCAGCCACGCCTTCACATGTTCCCATGATTCCAGTTTCTCCACATTGCTGACCAGACGGATAAAAACCTCCTGAAAGAGATCGTCCGCATCGGTTTTATTTTTCATCTGTGACAACGCCAGTCGATACACCATATCCGCATAGCGGTCTATCGCATCTTCCGCCGTTATCTGTCCTTCTTTTGTCATATATGACCTCTTTGTGCCAGCCTGTCTGCGCGGGGCAGACAAGGTCCTCTATCTTTAATACCTCTCAGCTTCTGAATCGGTTTCATGGTATCCAGACATTTTTTTGTTTCTGATATACGACAGCATCTTTCGCCTCGTCCAATGTCTGCCTCACCGCCCGCCGGAAGGCATGACTTCCTGCAGCCTGTTCAGATCTTCCGTCTCCGTCGCCCAGCTTGTGGCGAAGCGCACAACCGTATGTCCCTCATCATACTTCTCCCAGATATCGAAATTGACCTGCTTCTTCATCTGCGCCAGCTCCCCGTCCTCCAAAATAAGGAACTGCTGGTTTGTGGGGGAATCCAGAAAAAACCGCTTACCCTTTTCCCGGAACATTTCTTTCATTTTCTCCGCCATCTCAATGGCATGGGCGCTGATCTGAAAATACAAATCGTCCGTAAAGAGCGTGTCAAACTGCACGCCCAGAAGCCGCCCCTTTGCCAGAAGCCCACCCTTTTGCTTGACTAAGGTCAGAAAATGTGCCGGTATATTTTTCTTCGGAAACACTACTGCTTCCCCACAGAGCGCACCGACTTTCGTTCCGCCAATGTAAAATACATCACAGTAGCGGGCGATCTTTGCAAGCGTCACATCCGTCCCCCGGCTCATCAACCCATATCCCAGCCTCGCGCCGTCCAGATATAACGGGATGCTGTATTCGCCGCATACCCCGGCAATGTCCGCAAGTTCCTTTTCCGTGTACAATGTCCCGTACTCCGTGGGATGGGAAATATAAACCATACCCGGGAACACCATGTGCTCATGGCTGGAATCCTCCCAGTAAGCCTTTAAGTACGCGGCAAGCTCCTCCACCTTTATTTTTCCCTCATGTCCGGGGATGGTGAGCACCTTATGACCGCTGTGCTCAATCGCTCCCGCCTCATGGACGCTGACATGCCCCGTCTCGGCGGCAACCACGCCCTCGTAGGATTTCAACATGGAACTGATGACGATCTGGTTGGTCTGGGTGCCCCCCGTCAGGAAAAAAATCTCTGCCTCTTTGCAGTCGCACGCCTGCCTGATTTTTTCTTTCGCACTCTCGCAGTATTTGTCATTGCCGTAGCCGGAAAGCGGCTCCCTGTTCGTCTCCGCAAGACGTTCCAATATTTTTTCATGTGCTCCCTGGATATAATCACTCTCAAATGATAACATACGCCATTCCTTCCCTTTTCTACTCAAAATTCTGCTTAATAGCCCCAAATGCCATAACAGGAGCGCCTTTCAGCACTCCCACTGGCACTTTCCCATATCCACGCATCCATTTTCTTTAAAAATAACGCCCTCTTCCTCCAACAGCTCCCGCTGCTTCAGCCAGTTCGGCGCCGTGCGCCCCGCATGGTTGACGACCCTGTGGCACGGGTAATTTCCGAAATATTCCGCACGGCTTAAAATTTTCCCCACCAGCCTTGCGTTTTTCTCCCTGCCCACCAGTCTCGCGATCTGTCCGTAGGACGCCACTTTTCCCGGCGGAATCTCCTCCACCACAGAGAGCACTTCGTAGGCAAGCAGCTCCTGTTCCGCCCCGGTCCGCACATGACTGGCATCTTCCGGGCATATGATCCCATCACTGAACCGCATACCGCTGTCCCTCACACTTCGGCAGGTTCACCGACAGCTCCCGTCTCACATGGGTGTCCGCATAGGCTTCATCCGTCTTGTTGAAGTAATCATACTGACCGCCCTCCGTGTCGTCCCATGTCACATCCACATTGTAATAGCCGTCATCCAGTCCGACAATGTTCCACGCATGGTCTGTCCCCGCATAGCCTGTGCAGTAAAAACAGGGTATGCCCGTCCGTTGCATCAGGTACTGGTAAGCTCTGGCATATCCCGCGCACACGCTCTTTCCGTCCACCAGCGCACTGTAGGCGCTCTGGTTCTTATCCACGCCCTTGTCGTACTCGACCCGGTCAATCAGAATATCGTGCAGCCGCCTCTCCTTCTCATTCACACTTAAGCCTTGTACCTGCGACAGGATCTCGTTGGTGATGTTATAAAACGTTCTGGAAGCCGGGGTCAGTTCCTCCAGCGTCATATTGAACTCCAGTTCCAGTTCGGCGCAGATTTTGTTCTGGTCATACTTGCAGGTAAACACCGTGTTGAGCCAGAAAAGCTCGGGGTGATCGTTGTACACCGCCATAATCACATCCTTAAGCTCGGACACAGGCACCGCCTCAATGGGCACAAAAGCCGCGTTATACGCGGCTGCATTGGCATATATCTGCCGGTATAGATGCTGCCCTTTCGGGTCTAACATCTGATAATAGGGATAAAAAATTGAGTCAAAAGACAGGTTATCGCCCGTCTCTCCGTAACCTAAATCGCTTGTATACTCGCCACCCTCCGCATCGGGCAATTCCTCGGATTTCTCCGTGATAGGCTGATAACCGGCTTTCCCGCTGACCGCCTCCGGAACCTTCACACCCGATTCCGACGGCGGCTCATACCCGTTCATACCTCTTACGCGCTCCCCGCTGCTTTCCGCTCTGGAATAACTTCTGTCCGGCTCCTCGGGCTGCCGCTGCACGGTCTGCCCGGATCCCATCTCCTCTTCCTCCTCGGGCAGGGTAAAATCTTCCTCCGGCGTTTCCTCGTCACCCTCTGTTTCCGGGGACGTATCAGACGGCATATCAATATCTGACGATCCTTCATCCCCATAAGGTTCCGGCTCTTCCGCCGTCCCGGACTCCTCCTCCTTCACGGGAAGTCCGTCCCCTGAAAGCAGGGAGGAAAGGGTCTGCGTAATGCCCGGATTCACGGCAGATAATATAATGAGTGTACACAATAGTGCCGCTATAACACCTATCCCCACTATGATATTCTTCAGTATCTTCATTATCGCGCCCCTCAGAAAAACTTTACAAATTTCCGTTCCTGCGGCTTTTCATGCCGCAATATAATCGCCGACGTCGCCGGCAGAGTCACCTTTACCTTGCCGGAAATAACAGGATACTGCTTCGGCTCCGTGGAATAACCTTCCGCCGTCGTCAGCATCAGACAACTGAGTACACACTCTTTCGGAATGCCCAGATACCACACGGACACTTCTTTCGTGATCTCGTAATCATTGTTGTTGACCAGAATCACCGACTGTCCCTCCCTGTTAAATCTGCCGTAGCCGATCACATTGTAGTCCGCATACAGATACTTGAGGGATCCCGTCAGAAATTCCTGATGCGTCTTATGGATGCGGATAATCTCCTTATGGAAAGCAATCAGATCCTGATCCTCATGCCCCCATGGATACGTCCGTCTGTTATCCGGGTCGGTAAACCCGCAGACACCCGCCTCATCCCCGTAATAGATGGTCGGCGCACCGGGCCATGTCATCTGGATTACCACCGCCTCGCGAAGCACCGCTTTGTTTACACCCTCATCCGCCGCCTGCGGTCCGAGCGTGTTCGTCCTGCCCACCTTGTGGTTCGTTCTGGTGAGGAACCGGGAATGGTCATGGTTGGACAGTTCGTTCATCGCCACAAAAAGGGACGGCATGGTGAACGCGGCACAGTGGTGCCTCATTGCTCCCCAGAAACTGTCGGCGTTACCCCGCATATCCTCTCTGTAGTCGTCGCTGTGTTTCTGCATCCCTGTCAGAAACCACGTCACAGGCTCCATAAAGGCGTCATAGTTCATAACCGTATCCCACTCCTGACCCTGCAGCCAGTCTACGGGACTGCCATAATGCTCCGCCAGAATAATCGCCTCCGGGTTCGCCATCTTAACCGTTCTGCGAAATTCCTTCCAGAAATTATGGTTAAATTCCGGGGTGTGACCCAGATCCGCCGCCACGTCCAGACGCCAGCCGTCCGCATTGTAGGGCGGAGATACCCATTTCCTGCCGATATAGAGCACATAATCCAGAAGCTGTCTGGAATTTTCATAATTCAGCTTCGGCAGCGTATCATGTCCCCACCAGCCGTCATAGGAACCGTTGTAGGGAAACTTATTCTCGTCGTGGAACTGGAAATAGTTGTGGTAAGGACTCTCTTTATCAATATAGGCGCCCTTTTCGTAACCGGGCGCGTTTTCGTATATTCTTTCCCTGTCCAGCCATTTGTTGAAGGAACCACAGTGGTTGAACACGCCGTCCAGAATGACTTTCATACCCCTTCGGTGCGCTTCCTTCACCACTTCCGCAAAAAGCTCGTTACTTGCCTCCAGATTTTCCTTGTTGGAGACACGGTCAATATACCGGGTGGCAAAGCGGTTCTCCGTCTGCTCCGGCTTCAAAAGCTCTCCCTCGTCATGCACAATCCTGCCAAAATGGGGATCGATATAGTCGTAATCCTGTATGTCGTACTTATGGTTGGAAGGTGACACAAACAACGGATTGAAATAAATCACATCCACGCCCAGATCCTGCAGATAATCCATCTTATCAAGAACGCCCTGCAGATCGCCGCCGTAAAACTCGCGCACACCCATAGCCGCCGGATATTTATCCCAGTCCTCCACTCTGACTGTCTTATCCCCGATATACTGGTATTCGTTCGTCAGCACGTCGTTGGTCGGATCGCCGTTGTAGAAACGGTCCACGTAAATCTGGTAAAAGACCGCGCCCTTCGCCCAGTCGGGCGTCTTAAAGCCCGGAATGACATGAAAATTGTAATACTCGTTGGTATCCTTCGTGACGCCCCGTCTGTCATAAAAACAGGACAGCCTCCCCGCATGGACTTCAAAATAATAACTCAGCTTCTCATCCTCAAGCTGAACCGTATGCGAATAGTAATCGAAGTATTCATCCGATTCCGTCTTGAACATGAGGTGCTTCTCATTCTTGTGTACAAAAAACACCTTATCAATGTTATTTTTGGCAGACCGAAAACGCACGGTAACCTCACCGTAGGCACTTGGCTCCATCGGCGACACATAGTCCCCGGTTAAATCCGTGAATAAAGCTTTCCTGTTAAAAACCGGGCGCATACCCGAAAAATACTGCTGATTTTTTTCTGCCTTCTGAAATTGATTAATATCCATAATCAGCCTTTCCTTGAAAACGAGAACAATATATAGTTATTTTATCCTATATATTGTGGATGCGCAACCCACAATTCTTGCACAAAACCATGACAAAGTAAAAAAGACAGCCGCTAAACTGTCTTTTTTAGAGAAGGTATTTCTTTCTTATGGGGTATAGCAAAAAACTATATAATGTATTGGGGGGTTACAAGTAGTATATTAGCATACCCCCTGTCTGTCTACAATACCAAGGATTCACAAATATTACAATTTTGTATACACATTTTTGTTAATTTTGCACAATTACTGCTGTTCTCCTACCCGCTCACCCGGCTCTTCGGGCTGAGGATAGTAGGTGTCGAAGAGGGACTCAAACTCCGCGCGGTTGATCTTTTCCTTCTCCAGAAGGAGCTTCGCGCACTTATGCAGCACATCCTCGTGCTCCATGATGATATCCTTCGCCTTCTGATAACACTTGTCTATGATGCTTTTCACTTCCCGGTCAATCTCCCCGGAAACCAGTTCGCTGTGGTTCTTCGCATGCGCCAGATCCCTGCCGATAAACACTTCGTCGTCGTCATCGTCATAGTTGATCACGCCGATGTTATCGGACATACCATAGCGGGTTACCATCCTGCGCGCCACCTTAGTCGCTTTTTTGATATCGCTGGACGCGCCCGTTGTGATATCGTCGAAGATGATTTCCTCCGCGATTCTGCCGCCCAGAGACACCATAATGTCCTCAAACATCTTCCCCTTTGTGAGGAACATCTCATCTTTCTCCGGCAGCGGCATGGTGTAGCCTGCTGCCCCGAGCCCGGTCGGAATAATGGAAACGGTATACACCGGTCCCACGTCCGGCAGCACATGGAAGAGAATCGCGTGACCCGCCTCGTGGTAAGCCGTAATCTTCTTCTCTTTCTCCGAAATGATGCGGCTCTTCTTCTCCGCACCGATTCCCACCTTGATAAACGCTCTCTTGATATCCTCCTGCCGCACAAAGGCGCGCTTATCCATAGCCGCGTTGATTGCCGCCTCGTTTAACAGATTCTCCAGATCCGCGCCGGTAAAGCCTGCCGTGGTCTGGGCAATCTGCTGCAGGTCCACGTCGTCGCCGAGGGGTTTATTTTTGGCATGTACCCTTAATATATCTTCCCTGCCCCGCACATCCGGGGAAACTACGGTTATTTTCCTGTCAAAGCGCCCGGGACGGAGGATCGCCGGATCTAAGATATCCACGCGGTTCGTCGCCGCCATCACGATAATTCCCTCATTGACGCCGAAACCGTCCATCTCCACCAGAAGCTGATTTAACGTCTGCTCCCTCTCGTCGTGTCCGCCGCCCATGCCGGTGCCGCGCCTTCTCGCCACCGCATCGATCTCATCGATAAAAATAATACAGGGCGCATGACGCTTCGCCTCCGCAAACATATCGCGCACGCGGGACGCACCCACACCGACAAACATCTCCACAAAATCTGAGCCGGAAATGCTGAAAAACGGCACGTTCGCTTCTCCCGCAATGGCTTTTGCCAGAAGCGTCTTACCCGTACCCGGCGCACCCTCTAAAAGCACGCCCTTGGGGATTCTCGCGCCCACCTTGGTGAACTTGCCCGGCTCCCTGAGAAACTCCACGATCTCCTGCAGCTCCTCTTTTTCTTCCTTCAGACCCGCCACTTCGTTCAGCGTGATCTTATTTTCCCCGCCCATGGTAAGTCTGGCGCGGCTCTTTCCAAAGTTCATCATCTTGCCGCCACCGCCGCCGGCATTCTGGGAATTCATCATCACAAAGAAGAAAGCGCAGACCACCACCACAATCAGAATCGGCAGGACGCTGTTCAGAAACCAGCTCTCCTCCGGCACGTTCTCCACGGAGCAGTCTATGCCGTGTGCCCTGACAATATTCTCCATCTCCGTCACGTCCGTCACATAGAGAATTTTCTCCTCGCCGCTTCTGAGAACTACCTTGAGGGATCCGGTAGGCGTATCCTTGTTCGGACAGATCGTCACGACCGCGACCTCATTCTTCTCCATCTGCTTCTCAAATTCGCCTCTGGTATAGCCGCTGTTTGGCACCCGCAGCGTCCCCACCCACACCGTAAACAGCAGCAGGCAGATAATGATTACAAAATACAGATAAAAACTTCTACCACTCTTGTTCATTAAATAATTCCTCTACTCCGATCCGTTCTGAAAAATTTAGTCAAACTTCACCATTCCGATATAAGGCAGATTGCGATACTTCTGGTCATAATCCAGACCATATCCCACCACAAATTCATCCGGAATCTCAAAGCCCGTGTAATCCACCTTTACATCCACCACACGTCTGTCCGGCTTGTCTAACAATGTACAGAGACTTACGTCCGCCGCTCCCCTGCTTCGCAGCATATCTAACAGATAGCTCAGCGTCCGCCCGGAATCCACGATATCTTCAACCACAATTACATGCTTATCCTTCAAGGGCTCATCCAGATCCTTCACAATCCTCACCACGCCGCTTGACTCGGTGTCCCCGCCGTAGCTGGATACCGACATAAAGTCAATGGATACTGGCACCGTAATGCGTTTCGCCAGCTCGCACATAAAAAAGCTGCCGCCCTTTAACACACATACCAGATGTACCTGTTTTCCCGCGTAATCTCTGGAAATCTGATCGCCAATTTCCTGAATCCGCCTGTCAATCTCTTCCTCCGCCAGCAATACTTCGATCCGTTCCCCCATAGCTTCCTCCTCTTAGACGTACTTCCAGAATACGCCTTGTGTTTTTCTCCACCCGGTACTGTCTGCTTACACGGTGTCCGGGCACCCAGAGAATATGGGCGCCGTCCGCCAGCAGATACATGTCGTCCCGTTTCGCCTTCGGGATTTTTTCGTTAATCATGTACTGCTTTACAGACTGGGTATGGAGCGCGTCATCTATTGTAAGATAATCTCCCTGCCTTCTGGTCCGCAGGAGTAAAGACGTAGTTATTTTATCATAATCAAACCATTTCGTATATCTATTTTCTGGAATATTTTGTTCCTTTCTGTAGAAAAAGGACGCAGCGGGCAAAAAAGCCGTCTCCCACAGAATAAATGTAAAACCGCCCGCACCCGGCGCATCAAACTCCACGGCAGCGCCCGGCGTAAGCGCAGACTCCGCAATACAGATTTCCGGCAGACTTCCAGAAGACGCCATCGAATTGGCTCCCTCCTCCGACTGCTGTCCCGAAACACTTTCCTTTTTTGCTGCCTGTGCCCCCTCATCACGCGCCGTCCTCCTTAAGAACAGCACGTCGTATTCCTTCACGGCTCTGATCCCATACGGCAGGGAAAGCGCCTTGCTGCCCTCCTTCTTTGTAAGTTCCATCAGCCCTGCGATATGGCGCGCAGTAATGTCTTTCCGATGGGGCGTCATCCTCTCAAGCGCCCGCAGCAGGATCCGTTTCTGCATCACCACATCCTCGCTTCGGAAACCGCGCAGTTCTATTTTTATTTCCCCATACGCATTCCCGCATCCTCCGGCCGTCTCTGCGGCTCTGCCCAAGCCGGTCTGCCTTTCCATATCCTCCCTCGCATAGATTTCGTAAAACTTTTCCGTCTCCCGCGCCAGATAATTTTCGGTTTCCGCCAGCAGATCTGCCAGTTCGCCCATATGCGAAACCGCCCCACCGCAAATCTCCCGCTTTGCATAGGGCAGTATGTGGTGCCTGATCTTATTGCGGGCATAAGCATCCTCCCCGTTTGTGCTGTCCTCCCGCCAGACCAGTCCTTCCGCAGCCAGATAGGCTTCAATCTGCTGCCGGTCCGCACACAGAAGCGGACGGACAACCGATTCCCTGACCGGGCGGATCGAGGAAAGTCCTTTGGGCCCGCTGCCCCGGAACATATGAAAGAGCATGGTTTCCGCCCTGTCATCCGCATTGTGCGCCACCGCGATTCTGCCCCTGTCCCCGGTTTTTATCTCTTCGAGAACCTCCTGAAACGCCTGATAGCGGAGCACACGCCCGGCTTCCTCCTGCGACAGCCTGTGCGCCGCCGCGTAACCTGCCATATCCACTTCCCGCAGATAAAAGGGAATCCCCCACTGTCCGCACAGCTTCTCCACAAAGACGGCATCCTCCCCCGCCTCCGCGCGCAGACCGTGGTTCACATGCACCACCGCCAGCCGGAACGGAATCTCCTTTTGCAGCCGCGCCAGCAGATGCAGCATACAGACCGAGTCCGCGCCCCCGGAAACACCGGCCACAATACAGTCCCCCGGTTCCGCCATACCGTTGGCGTTCATATATTTTTTTACTTTTTCATAAAGATTTTCTTTCATCCTTCGCCTGTCCGTCCACTGTCCCCGGCTACAAGGAACCCTCCTGATCCCAGATTCCCGTCACAAGCACCGTCATATCATCCCGAATCCGTCCCCTGCTCTGCCCGATCGCGTATGCAAGAATCTGGTTCGCAATCTCCCCCGGATTGCTGTATTCCATCCTGCCGATAATCTCCGGCAGCGCCTCCTCGCCAATGCCTTCGGAAAGCGCGTCAAGCACTCCGTCGGAAAGCATAATGATATAGTCTCCGCTCTGCAGCGTCCGATTCTGGATTTCCGGCGTCATCTGCCAGAAAACCCCGAGCGGCAGGTTCCTCGAGGAAAGCCTGTCCACCAGCCGTCCCCTTTTAATATAGGTGCTCGCCGCCCCCACCTTTACAAACTCGCAGTTCCCCGTATAGAGATCAATATCGCAGACATCCAGCGTGGACATAACCTGTTCCTGTCCTGCTGCCGCCATCGCCCCGTTTACCATCTGCACGGCGGATTCCTTGCCAAATCCCGCCTCCAGAAAACGCTCCATCATGTCGATCACACGGCAGGACTCCCTGCGCGCCTCCTCCCCGGAGCCGACGCCGTCTGAAAGCAGCACCAGAAGCCTGCCCGTATCCGACTCAAAGAAGGAATAGCTGTCACCCGACACCTTCTCCGTCTCCTTTACTGCCTTGGCAAAGCCTGTCAGCAGATGATAAGGCGGCTCTTCCAGAAAATAGTAGGCATTGTACTCCGCCGCCAGATAGGCCGGTGTATTTTTCGCCGCACAAAGCCTGCGGTTCATCGCCACCGATATGTAATCCGCCACATCCTCTGTGGAAATATATTCCGTCTCCCCGAAACGCGCGTGCCTGCCGCCTGTCTGTCTCATAACAAGGCTGATCTCCCGGTGCCCGTCTTCATGTTCCAGTTCCAGAAAATCTTTCAGCATAATACCAGACTCCCGGAGCATAGCCGCCATCTGCTTATAACGCCGTTCTCCCATAGGACGGCAGCGGCAGGTTTCTCTGGCTGTCACCGCCAGAATATGCGCCATCTCTTTCAAATGCTCCGCCAGAAGCCCCTGACTTTCCTGCAGACGCCTCCTGCACAGATACTCCTGCCTGTCCGACAGCTCATCCCCGGAAGGCTCGTCCCTCGCCTGACTGTCCTCAAACAGATCCGCCAGATCCCGGAAAGAATCCGCATATGCCAAAAGCTTCTGCCTTCCGTACTCTGGTATCAAATCTATCCTGTCATCTTCCCTTACGCTTGTCCGTCTCTTCATCACACACCGCCTCCATATACGTCAACACTCTCTTTCCGGGCAGATGAAAAAGCCCGCAAAACCCGTCTTACACATATATATGAAAAGATGATGTGTTTTATTCCAAAAATCGAGTAGGAGAAAATTTCCCCTACTCGCCGTTAAAGTTATTTACCTTATTTTTCATCCTTAAAGATAATTTCACCCTCATATACCAGACCCAGCTTCTCCTTCGCCACCTCTTCGACGAATTTCTTAGTCTGCGTATACTTTCCGTACTCTTCAATTTCCGCGGACCTTGCCTCCTCCGCTTCTATTTCCTGAAGCAGCGCCTCTTCCTTTTCCATATAAAACTGGCGCTTCTCCCGCAGCTCCACACTCTTAAAGGTAACCACCAGCATCATCATTAACACTACAGTGGTAACTAAAAGCATGGCCAGCCTGTTCTGACGTCTTTTCCGATATGCTGCTTTTCTTGCCATGCCTAGAAACTTACCCCTCTCCACCGCCTGTTAATGTTTACATAAAACCATTCTAATGGTTTTTATGAAACCCGTCAACCGTTTTTTAATAAATTCTTTACACTTTTTCAATTTTCTTTCCATGTAAAGAACAAACGTTTTCCCCGCATAAAACAGGCATTTTAGGGGTTTTAGCACAATTTGTATTACGCGAAAAACAAACCACATGATCTTGTGCAGGCACGTTGACATAACATTTATAAACGCGTCCCGGACAATGATTTTATAAAAGAACATACCGATTGCGGCACCGAGCACGGCAAACCACCTCAGCGTCCCGTCGTTCTCCTTGTAAAGCATATAGAAAACGCCGATCCCGCAGGCGAGCCAGAATAAAAGGTCTTCCGCCGACATCAGCGCTGTCCCGTGTCTGAAAAGCTTGCGAAGCACACGAATCCAGTCATAAACAAAGGTAATGACCAGCCCCATAAGGACAGAGTGTGTAAAAAAAGTAAGCTCCTGCACGATCTCCCGGCTCATATCTTACCCATCTCCCGCATTGTCACTTAAAAAGTCTCGCCAGCAGGGACTCCCCTTTTGCTCCGTACCCCGCGGTCTCCGAGTAAGTAAAACTGTCTATCCGTCCGTCAATATCCACTTCACCTTTATCCAGAGAAAGCCTGCTGACATGCAGTTCGCCGCCCCGTATCATCAGCATACCCTGCTCTGTCTCCAGCAAAATCTCATTCACGTCAAAGGAAAGCACATCGTTTACGCCTGTCAATGCACAGGTTCTTCTGCCTGTCAGCATCAGCTTATGCGGCCGCTTACCGCCGTTGTTCAGATCTTCCATACACGCCCTCCTATACCATAATTATGGTACTGGTTCAGTGTATGTCTGGTTTTCCGAAAATATGCAACTATTCAGCCTCCGGCTTCATGGTTACTGGAGATAACGGAAAAGCTCTTTCGCCTCCTCCTTGCGCACCGTCTCCTGCACGTCGAGAACTTCCACCTTTACCTCCTTGTTGCCGAACTGTATCGTGATCACATCCCCCGCCTTCACGTTGGCGGATGCCTTGGCGGGTCTGTCATTAATGAGTACCCTGCCCGCGTCACATGCCTCGTTCGCCACTGTGCGGCGCTTGATCAGCCTTGAAACTTTTAAATATTTGTCCAGTCGCATGTTACCCTCCCCCTTGTTTCATCCTGTTTATGCTGCTTTCTGACTCCGCTTATACGCGGAAAAGACCCGTATGCCGTGCATACAGGTCTTATCTGTCTCCGAAAAATTCAATTACGCGTTAAGCATATCCTTTAAAGCCTTACCAGCCTTAAACTTAGGAGCCTTGGATGCAGCGATCTTCATAACAGCACCACTCTGAGGATTTCTGCCTTCTCTTGCAGCTCTCTTGGAAACTTCAAAGGTACCAAAACCAACTAACTGCACCTTACCATCCTTCTTCAACTCGTCAGCAACCACATCCGTGAATGCCTTTAAAGCCTTTTCTGCATCTTTCTTAGATAAGCCTGCCTGATCAGCCATTGCTGCAACTAACTCTGTTTTGTTCATTTGAACTCCTCCTCTTAAAATGAGTTATCGTATTATTTTCTGGTCCCGCTCGGAAACCGTCTATACATATTTATATCTGCTTTTACCCGGCATGTCAAGAAAAAAATGCCTTTTTTACGGCATTTTTCGGGTTTCTCTACATTCTCCAGCCACTGTTACATCTATATTTATCAAATTATACCCCATTGTCAGAATATTTACTCGTATTTATCAATTAAATCATCTATTCGGTCCGCCAAAGCCTGTTCCTGCGGGATTTTCGTGATTCTTGCCACGTCGCTGATCCGCAGAAGCAGCTCCGACAAAAGCGCCTCCGTTTCCTTATTGTCCTCCTGCGGCTCACAATGTTTCAAAGCCTCCGCCAGCTCACAGATGATAGTCGTATCCTGTTCAAATGTGCTTCCCTTCTCATAGTGCTTATCAATTTTCTTTAAAACTTTGACCGCTCTGGTCAAAGAAGGAAGCTCTTTCGGAATATCCTTTAAGGGCGATTCCACCCAGTCCTTGTCCTTCTTCTCCTCTTTCTTAATCTCTTCCCAGTTCACAAGCACTTCGTCGGGCGTATCCGCATTGCCCGTGCCAAAAACATGAGGATGGCGCCGCACCATTTTACGGCTGACCTCGTTTACCACATCCTCCATGGTAAACAGCCCCTCCTCAGAAGCAATCTGTGCATGCATGACAACCTGCAGAAGCACGTCGCCCAGCTCCTCAATCATATTTTCGGGATTGCCAGTCTTATTGTAAATGCGGATAGAGGCGAGCAGTTCCGCCGCCTCTTCCATCATGCAGGGTTTTAAACTGTCATGGGTCTGCACCTTATCCCAGGGGCAGCCGTTCTCGCTGCGAAGCGCCGCTATGATTCCCAGAAATTCTTCGTAAGTGTATTGTTTTTTCTGTTTTTGTGACATATGTGCTCCGTTTTTTACTTTTTAAATAAGGAAGAAAACCACTTTTTGATCGGGTGTGCCTCCTTGGTTATCTCCACTTTTTCTGTGGTCAGACCACCTTTTGAGCCGACCTCACCGGCTCCATCGTCACTACCGTTTTCTGCACCGCCATTTTCCGAACCGCCTCCTTCCCCGGTTGAAGGTGTCGGATCATCGGGATTCGGGTCGGTGGGCGTTTCCGAGCCATCGCCGTCTTCCCCTTCACCGCCATCTGGGTTCTTATCATCATCTTCATCGTCGGGATCTGTTTGCCCGGGTTTATCCGGATTCTCCGGCGTAGTGGGATCAGTGGGCGTAGTCGGTTGATCTGGGTTCTCCGGCTCCGTCGGCTCTCCGGTTGTGGGTGGTGTGGTTGTACTGCCGCCCGACGGATTTTCAGGAGAACTCGGTTTCAACGTATAGGAATAACTCGCTGTCTCCGTAGCAAGCTCAATCTCCTCGTTTTTGGTTTCATAGCCATCTGCTGAAATAACAATCTTATGTACGCCATATTCTAATTCCAACGGCCCGCTGATGTTTACTTCTTTGCCATCTATACTGACTACCGCATTCTCCGGCGAAACCGTAAAGGTCGCCTTCCCGGTAGGCAGCGGCGGCGTCCCCGTCGATCCGCCACTGGGATTATCCTTATCCCCGTTGTTTCCGCCATTATTGCCGGAATTTTCCTTTTCCAGTGCGGAGAAGGAATAGGTTTCGTCTTTTCTGGTATTTTCCAGATAGATCGTGTAGGTCTTTGTCTTGTAACCGCTCTTTTTCAGCGTGATCTCATGCCTGCCCGCCGTTTTTGTGAATCTGACAGGCGAAAGCCCTACATAGTTGCCATCCAGATAGACCTCCACGCCTTTTGGCGAATCCACGTACACTTTATACTGATTGGATGTGCCTAGTGCATTTTCGCTGACACTGAGCTCATTTTCGCTGATGCTGTCTTTTTTAGGGTTATTTTCTTTGACAGAATCCATGGTATCCTTCCATGGTATCCTGTCGGGAATTGAATTATCGCTGACGGAATCTTTGGCGTCATTCTTGCGGCTTTCCTCCAGCTTAAAGGAAATCGTGGCATACTCCGAACCTACCTGAATGTGTTTGGTCAGCGTATCGTAACCGCTTGCCTCCGCCTGTATCTGGTGAATACCGTACTCCAGTTCCACAGGCTTGCTGATATCCACAAGTCTGCCGTCCACGCTGACTAGCGCGCCCTCCGGCTCCACCGTAAAGAGAATCTTTCCGACAGCGTCCTCCGCAACTTCCAGATCACCCACATCAAGCACCACTTCCTTGCCGCGCTCAACCGTTATCTCCTTCACGCAGCCCACATTGTTGTTGGTGAGCACTACCTGATAACTTCCCTCGGGCACCGTGAGCAGCATGTCCTCCGTAATCTGGCGGATCACGCTGTTGCCCACTTCTATCCAGCCGCCGAGAAGGGGCTGGTCATTTTTCAGACGCAGATACCCGTGTCCGCGGTCTACGTTCACGCTGTAAATTTTATGGCTGATGCCGGAGATCGTGACCACGTCCTGCGACACCACTTCACCCGCCTCCACGCGGCGTCCCTCCGACAGGACAACCACGCTTTCCGGCAGAGAATACATCTGTGAGCCGATACTTGCCGACCTGTTCGTGCCCGCCAGATCATAATTGCGGACTTCGTCATACACCCACGCTTCCGGGGAACGCTTGATGCCGGCAAGTTTCTTTCTGCCCTTTAAAAAAGTGATGTCCACCACATCTCCCGCTTTGATCTGGGAAATCGTCATGGGACCGTCGTACTTATCCGTCACGTTAGTCGTTCCGTCATAATAGAGGGTATACTGTTTCCCCGTATCCATATTGATAAAGGACACCGCCTTGTTATCCGGATCCGTGGCAAGGACAACCGCCGTATCCGCGGAATCATAGCTTCCCACTGTGGAAAGCGTAAAACCTGTGTCCACCACATCCGGCTCCCCGTTTTTATCCTGTGCCTTTCCTATGTTGCTCGCCTCCGACGTGCATCCTGTCAGGATAAGCGCCGTCAGCATCAGCATGGTAACAGCACTGGAAAATCTTCTGTGCATCCTAATCATTTTCTACTCCATTTCCGCATTCATTGCTTTGTTATGGCATACAGGACGGAAACGCACTCTTTAAAAAGAGCTGTTTTTCCCTCTCCTGCGCAAATAATTTTTCTGTCTTTTCCATATTCCGCCCGGGAATCCATGCTTTGCCGCTGTTATAATAAAAGTTCACGATCTTCCAGAACTTTTCCGGGTAGGCAAAGCGAAAATACAACTGCCTGCAATCCTGTTCGCTCAAAGGTCTTACATCATTATACCCCGAAAGCAGCATATCACCAAGTGTCTGCGACCAGTTATTTTTTTCCAAGAGCTTACGCATAAACAGATACAGATCCCGGACCGGGTAGTCCCTTATACATTTCTCGAAATTGACGAGTACACTTCCCCCTTCGGTCTGTATGATATTATGGTACTGGTAATCGCCATGGCACACAACGGAGAACGAAAGAGAATCCTCCTCATAGGCATAATAACTCAATTCCCCCGTAATTTGCAAGGCAATATCCATAAAATAATCATAATGTTTCATCAGATAAATCTCAAAATCGGTTTTCTGGCTCTTTTCCCGCAAAAATTTCCGCACCTTTTTCAGCTCGCGGTTATGTTTTTCATATTCGTTTCCCATATGAAAAACAGGCTGTTCCTCGAGAATTTCACAGCCGGAAAGGTCACAGACCCCGTGAAGACGCGCCAGCGTATCCACCGCATGGCGACATTCCTGCGGATTCCTGTGATCGCACTCCCTGCCCTCGCAGTAGGTCTTTACGACATACGCCGTCCTGTCCTGATCCCGTACAAGCAGTTCATCTTCCTTCGTCCGCAGAATCGTCTCTGCCCGCACAGTGCCGCTCTCCCGGATATGATTCAGCAGATATTCCTGAAAACCAGCCTTCTCCGCAGGACCGCTGTATTCTTTCATAATGAGCAGACCCCGGTCTGAATCGCATAAAATTGCCCCGCGGCCTTTCCATGTACGCCGCACTTCTATGTCATAATGCTCTAATAAACTGACAGCTCTGTCATTCACAAAAATACCCCCCGCCTGACTCTGACTGTTACATCTTATGAACAGGAGGGGGGTTTCATTACACTTCTTTATACAGTTTCAGAAGAATTTCTTTCTTGTTGAGGGACGGGTCATCGAGCACCCTCTCTAAAAGCGCGGACAGCGTTTCTCCGATCTGTCTCCCGGGCGGCATCCCCTCCGCAATCAGATCGTTTCCCGATATCGCCAGATCCTTCACGGTAACCGCGTCCCTGCGCGCCAGAATTTCCTGATACAGCTTTTCTATACAGTCCACCTTTGCCAGTTTCTCCGCCCGCATGTAATCGCTCTGAGCAGCGATATCCGCGCGGCGTACCGTGAAAATCATGGGAAAAATATCTTCGCCGATTCGATTGACCGCCCGCCTCACGCCCGCCTCTGTGGGCGCGATATCGTAATCATGGTAAAGAACCAGCTTTGTCACCTTGTCGGTAGTGTCGTTGTCGAATTTTAAACGCCGCATCACCTTTCTAGTGATCTTTTCCCCCTCAAAGGGGTGCTTTTTGTTGTGGGTCGTCCCGTCCGGGTCTATGGTAAGCGTCTGAGGCTTGCCGATATCGTGGAACAACATGCCAAGGCGCAGTACCTTGTCCGGCTTCACGCCGAGCATGGAATGCAGAATATGTTCTCCCACGTCATAACAGTGGTGCTTATGTCTCTGGGGCGTCTCCATACAGAGATCAAATTCCGGCAGAATCTGCGCCGTGATGCCAAGCTCGTAAGCGGTCCGCAGATCATCGGGATGGGGGGATGTCACCAGTTTCACAAGTTCTGTCTGAATCCGCTCCGCAGAAATTTTCTGTAAATTCGGTGCCAGCGCCCTGACTGCCTCCCCGGTTGCCTCATCAATCTGGTAGCCGAGCTGGGCGGAAAAACGTACCGCACGCAGCATACGCAGGGCGTCCTCGTCAAACCGCTCCGCCGCGTCCCCCACGCACCGAATCACCCGGTTCTCCATATCCGCAAGCCCGCCGTAAAGATCCACCAGACCGCTTCTGTCATTGTAAGCCATGGCATTGATCGTAAAATCACGCCGCCGCAGATCTTCTTTTAAACTGGCAGTAAAAGTCACTTCCGTAGGATGCCTTCCATCTTCATATGTACCGTCGATCCGATAGGTCGTCACCTCAAAGCCCTCTCCTCCCAGAAGAACCGTGACGGTTCCGTGCTTAATCCCCGTGTCCACGGTTCTCGGGAAAAGACGTTTCGTTTCCTCCGGCTTTGCCGAGGTGGTGATATCCCAGTCGTCCGGCTTTCTGCCAAGTATGGAGTCCCGGACACAGCCGCCCACCGCGAACGCCTCATATCCCGCCTCTTCCAGCGTATTTATGATGTTATGCACTTTTTCGGGCAGCTGTATCCACATAAAAACTCCTCAAATTTCCGAACCATCTATCCGATGCCCGGTCCTTTAAAAATCTGGTTCACATCTTCGAGATGGAGATCCGGCTCCTCGTCCTCCGTAAGGGAGCTCACCAGACTGTCCATCTCCTTTCTGGACATCACGCCCCGGCTTCTCTCCACAAACTCTTTCTTTTCATCGTCAGTCATATCCACAAAACGGTCCATCGCCGCGCGGTTTGTCGCAAAGGCGAGCCCAAGACCGACAGGTAACGTATTATAATCCATTTTTTCCACCCTTTCCTGCATCTGATTTTCAGTTATCAGTTATAAATAAGATTTCCGTCTTATTCTTTACCTGTCCGGGCAATTTCATTCAGAATCATTCTGAGATAAATTGTCATAAAATCAGTATGCACGCCGGGGTGGCATGTGATACAAAGCAGGCGCGTATTTAGGAATGCCCGCGATGAATTACGCGGACGTTCCCCGCATCAGCTCAGCGTCGCGATACCCCGCAGTCTGATATCCTCACAGGACGCGCCCACCAGAATCTCATAATCGCCCGCATCCGCGATAAATTTGTGTAACTGCGTGTCAAAATACATAAAGTCCTCCTGTTTCAAAGTCAGGGAAACTTTTTTTGAACGTCCTGCGCCGAGTTCCACCTTGGCAAAAACTTTCAACTCCTTGTCGGGTCTGTCCACCTGCGCGGCAATCGGCGCGATATAAATCTGCGCTGTCTCCGCTCCCGCCTGCTTTCCGACATTTTTGACCGTGAAAGTCAATTTCACGTCCTTTCCTTTCTCCGCCTTCAAGGTCAGACCGCTGTACTCGAAATTCGTGTAAGACAGACCGTACCCGAAACAGAACGCCGGTTTGATCCGCTGCCTGTCATAATAGCGGTAGCCGCAGTACAGCCCTTCCTCCAGCACAATTTTCCCCCAATTGCCAAACTGTCCATTCTTAGCAGTCACGCAGTCCTCATATTTGGCGGGAAAAGTCTCCGCCAGTTTCCCGGACGGGTTCACCTCACCGAAAATAATCTTCGCAAACGCATTTCCCGTCTCCATACCCGCGTAGTAACTCCACAGAATCGTCTGCGCCTGCTCCCGCCAAGGCATCTCCACGGGAGAGCCGCCCACAAAGGTCAGTATCGTATCCTTTCTCACTTTTAAAAGCTCATCGATCAGCAGATCCTGCTCATAGGGCAGCTTCATATCGGGTCTGTCAGAACCCTCACAGTCATAATCGTGATTTAAACCGCCCACAAAGATCACCGCGTCGGCGTCCTTTGCCAGCGCAAGCGCCTGCTCAAAGAGCGCCTGATTTTTCTCATGGATTTCAATCTTATCCCGCTCTATCTGCGCAAGCCTTTCCTCCTCGCCCTTCCTATGGGCATCCGCTTCGCCTGCCTCGTCTCTGGGTGGCTGTCCCACCGTGGTATTTTTCAGATCGTCCAGACTCGCCGCCTGCCAGTTCACCTCAAAGGTCTTTGGCTTCGCAGGCACATAATAACCCGGCACATACACGACCTCTATATTTCCGCCCAGATACATCTTAAGCCCCGCCAGAGGGGAAATCTCGTACAGCGCCTTGATCTCCGCGCTGCCGCCGCCATTTGAATGCAGCGTCACCGCGTTCGCCCCGATCACGGCAAGCTTTTTTATCTTTTTCGCGTCCAGCGGAAGGATATGATTTTCATTCTTTAATAAAACCATGGATTCCTCCGCCGCATGGAGAACCGCCTCCCGGTGCTCCGGCGCATTGTATACACCCGCTTTGCGGGAATCCTTCTTCGGCCCGATCATCTTTAAACGGTACATCATCCGCAGGAGATTTCTCACCTTGGCGTCCACCGCGTCCTCGGAAACTTCACCCTTTTCAACCAATTCCTTTAAGGGATTCGCCAGTTTATAGTCGTCAAAATCCGGGAAGATCGACATTTCCAGATCCATGGAGCACGCCGCCGCCTCTTTCGTCTTATGTACGCCGCCCCAGTCGCTGATGACCGCGCCGTCGAAGCCCCACTCTTTTCGCAGAATCTCATCTAACAGCTTCTTATTTTCGCAGCAATGGGTTCCGTTGATTTTATTGTACGCACCCATGACTGAATACGTTTCCGCTTCCTGCACCGCCGCCTTGAACGCGGGCAGATACAGTTCATAGAGCGTCCGCTCGTCAATTTCCTCATCTACCATCAGACGGTCCGTCTCCTGCACGTTCACCGCAAAGTGCTTCACGCACGCCGCCACGTCATTTTCCTGCACACCCTTTATAAAAGGCACCACAAACGCCCTTGTGAGCGCAGGGTCCTCGCTCATATACTCAAAATTCCTGCCGCAGAGCGGGTCTCTTTTGATGTTAATGCCCGGCGCCAGAATCACATCCTTGCCACGTCCTCTCGCCTCCGCACCCAGTATGCGCCCCGTCTTGTACGCCAGTTCCGTATTCCATGAGGACGCAAGCGCGCTGTTGCTTGGAAGGTAGGACACCATATCGTCCTGATTTCCCAAAGGAATCCATCTGTCGTCCATAAACTCGGCGCGCACACCCATAGGCCCGTCCGAAGTCTCAATGGCAGGAATCCCCAGCCGTTCCACCGCCCCGGAGCGGAAAAGAGAAGCGCCGTGGATCATGGCGATTTTTTCATCAAGCGTCAGTTTCTTAACCAGCTTGTCAATTTCCTTCTCCCTCTTTTTCTCGTTCTTTTTGTCATCTTTCTTCAACATATCGTGGCAACCTCCTGTTTGACTCTGTCTGCATGTGCAATCGAGCAGGGGAAGCGCTGTCTTCCCCTGCCAGCCGTGCGAACCGTGCGCCCCACTGGCGGCATATTTCATCTGCATGGTCCTGCGCATAGAAGCGGCGGTACATCCATATGGACATACCGCCTGTTCGCTCAAATTCCATATTAAGGTAAGTATAACGGGAAACGCTCCCGGATACAATTCCCTTTTTTCACTTTATTTACAGCATTTTTTTCATATGGCGCTTTATTTTTCCGGAATCCACACCCGCATCTGGTTCAGCCCCCGGTTACCCCACGTATAATACGGCACCAGCGTCACTTGACAAGGCTGCGCCTCCTGCCTCTCAAAGCTGTAAAGTTCGTCGTTCGCCGTCTCCCGGTACCCTTCTGCGAACAGCTTCTGAATGCCGAACAGCTCATCCGGCAGGTACTTACCCACCGTCACTTCCCCGTCCTTTTTCAGACTCAAGGAAAGGATATCATTTTCATTATCCACGCCCTCCGCGCAGTAGATCAGCGGTCCGCGCTGCAGCGCCACTCTTCCCGTATTTTCGGAGACACGGCTGCTGCTGTACACATGCCTTACCGTCAGGTCAAGCTCCACCGTAATGACGTCATCCGCCGAATATTCCCCTCTCAGATACGCAAAACCGTCCCGGATCTCACAATCCGTCTCTTCTCCGTTTAACAGAATCTTCGTCTGCCTGCTCCATGCGGGAATGCGGACCGCCAGCGGAACCTCCATGCGCTCTCTTCCTTCCTGCGGCGCAAAACGGTATTCCAGCTTATTGTCGTAGGGATAATTTGTCTTAAGCGTCACCTTGCCGCCAAAATGATTTTCCAGATCCAGTGTGCCCGCGATAAACAAGTTGGAGAACAATGTGCCCGGGATCACATGCCACGCGTACTCCGCCACAGAACCCAAAAGCCTTGCCACATTGGGCGGGCAGCAGGCACAGGCAAACCACTTGGGTCTGACGGGCAGCGCGTGTTTATGAGTCTGCGCCTCCCCGGAAATACCCGGCAGTACCTCCAACGGATTCACATAGAAGAATTTCGTGCCGTCAAGCTGCATACCCGCCAACACACAGTTGTAAAGCGCCCGCTCCATCACGTCGGCGTACTTACCGTTATGCTCCAGATATAACATTTTGTTGGAAAAGAAGATCAGCCCGATCGCCGCGCATGTCTCCGCATAAGCCGTATCGTTTGGCAAATGGTCGTCCTTCGTGAAAGCTTCCCCCTCATAGGCGGAACCGATCGCTCCCGTCACATACATTCTGTGCTGCGTGATATTGTTCCACAGCGTTTTGCAGGCTTCCGCAAGCTCCCTGTCACCCGTTTCCATCGCCGCGTCCGCCATGCCTGTGTAAAGATATACCGCCCGGACGGCATGTCCCACCGCCTTGTCCTGCTGCCGCACCGGCGCGTAATTTTGCGCATACTCCAAGTCCTCGGGATGATTGCCCCACACACGCCAAGGGTTCTTTTTCATTTCCTTCTTATAATAATCCGGGTCAACGCCGCGCACATTGATAAAGTGCATCGCCAGCTCCTTATATCTCTCCTCCTTGGTGCTGCGGTACAGCCGCATCAGCGCAAGCTCAATCTCCGGGTGCCCGGGATATCCTTCCGCTCCCTCCTCGATAAAATGACGGTAAATGTGATCCGCCATGTCACACATGATCTCCAAAAGTTTTGATTTACCCGTACACTCCGCGTATGCCACCGCCGCCTCAATCATGTGCCCCGCACAGTAGAGTTCGTGCGCTTCATGCAGGTTTGTCCAACGCTTGTCCGGCTCCTTCACCGTAAAATAGGTGTTGAGATAACCGTCCTTCTGCTGCGCCTCCCCGATCAGGTCGATCATTTCATCGCACCGCTTCTCCAACTCCGCATCGGGATTCTGCGCCAGAGAGTACGCCGCTCCTTCCAGCCATTTCGCCACGTCGCTGTCCTGAAATACCATGCCGTAAAACTCACCGTCACAGCTGCCGGTTTTCAGCTTTTTCGCCGCCATGCGGAAATTTTCGATACAATGGCTCTTCTCCGCCCCCTCAATCTGGTCGTTTAGCGCCCGCTCCTGATAAGGCAGCACCACATCCTTCACCAGCTTCTCGTATCTGCCGAAAAAACCTTCCCCCACCGTAAAATCCCTGACTAACTTTAAATCGCCCATTGCTTCACCCTCCATATTATCGTCCGTCTCCCAGAACGCGGGCATTCTGCCCTCTTTCTTTACAATTTACTAATATGTATTATATTCTGAAAATATCTGATATAAAATGGATTATATTCACCTATATTTGTATTATTTTCCGATTTTACACATATGCCCAGAAAGCGTCCTATTTTCCGATTCTATATGCGGAAGGCGTGCAGCCGTAGACCTCCTTAAAAGATTTGGCGAAATAGCTCATCTCCTGAAAACCGCAGCTCTCCGCAATCGCCGATATCTTATCTGTGGTAAGCTGCAGCTTCAGCGCTGCCTGCTGGAGACGATAGGATTTCAGATAGGCAATGGGTGTCGTATTGATCGTCGCGTGAAAACACCGAATGCACTCGCTGGCGCTGATCGCACAGGCGGAAGCGATATCCTCTATCGTAAGCTCCCTGTCGTAATTTGCCTGAATAAAAGTCAGCATTTCCTTGATTCTCGCATTGTCACGCTGTTCTTTTCCAAAGGATTTCTTACTGACAGCCGGCTGGTTTTCCGAAAGAACCGCCACAATCGAAGATAGTTCATTCCGAACTTGTATTTCATAGCCGAAAGGCTCTTTCTCCGCCGCCCTCCAAAGAGACGCCAGACAATCCAGAATCTGTTTCTGCCACGGCGCATCCGACATCAGATAAAACCCGGGGCAGGTCTGGTTTTCTATCAGCGGTTTCAGATATTTCTGCCAGATCACGTTGTCCGTGCTGCCGCTGACTGCCCGCGGATGGAACACGACGGAATGAATCTCACAGGATTCGTCCCCGGATAAGGCTGCGGCGTGCAGAATATTGCTGTTGATAAAAAATCCCTCCCCGGCATGAAGCACACAGGATGCAGACCCTGTCTCCACGACAGCGGACCCGTTCGCAATCAGACCCAGTTCCAGCTCATTGTGCCAATGCCAGGCAATTTCATCCCGTGGCAGCAGGTCCTGATAACATGCCACCGGGAACAGCCGCGTTCCGTGCTCCCGTAGTTCCTCCCCCTGCGTATTTGTCTGCACACTACATGGCAATATCATATTTCTTCTCCTTTCCGCTGTATATGCTGTCAAATGTACATGATTTCTCTCAGCAGACTACATTTTGTGCATGAAACCTTACTAGAATCATGTTTGGAAATATAATCATATATAACGCGGATTTACTCCTAACATTATTACTTTTTATGATGATATAATCATATCACAAGGTAACACAAAAGAAAAGGGAAGACGAAACTAAAATCCATATAAAATGTAAGAAGGGAGAGAAGATTATGTATAAGGTCAATATCAGAACAATCAAGAACACAGATAAGTTCATCCAGATGGTAGAAAACAGTCACGGCAGCGTTTTTCTGGAAATGCCTAACGAAACGCTCTGCGATCTGAAGCAGAATGCAGCAGTTCTGCAGATGCTTCGGATGATCAATCCGAAAGAGCTCTGGCTGGATCTTTACCTGACGGATGTGCAGGACAGCTACAGTTTCATGGCTTACATGGTAGGCGCAGGGGCTTAGAAAGCCTCCGTCAGACTGCCAAAGACCCTCTGTTATGCAGAAGCGTAACAGAGGGTCTTTTTAAAGCAGCGATACTTACTGTGATAATTTGCCGCTGCATTCTCTCATTCAATTTCCTCGATCAGCCCGTGCTTCACGCAGTAATGATAGACCCCGTCCTCCGCCGCGTGCCCACATATGTCGTCCGCCACCGCCTTCAGCTCATCCGATCCGTTTTCCATGGCAACGCCCGTGCCTACCGCCTGCAGCATTTCAATATCGTTATTGCCGTCCCCAAAGGCAAGCGCCTCCTCCTTTTTCAGATGATAATGTGCCAGCACGTGCTCAATCCCGACGCCTTTTCCGCTGTCCGCCGGGATAATATCCACCGCCCGGTCCCACCATGCCGCTATCTTTGCATTTTCCACGTCTTGCAGGAATGCCGGGTACTCGCTTTCCCGTCCTCCCGACATGATCTGATATATCTCATCGTTCTCTATCATCTCACCAAAATCATCGGACACATCCACGTCCAGCTTGGCAAGCGCAAAATATTTCACTAAATCCTCATCTTTCCCGTTCGCCGCCAGTTTTTCCGGCGTGGCAGCTGACACGGGTCTGTTGATCAAAGCGGCGTTTTTTACAATCCGCTTTGCGTCCGCGGTGGAGAGCGGATTCTTGTAAATCACCTGCTGCCCGTCATAACAGTACGAGCCGTTAAAGGTGAGATACACGTCCGGCTTCCATCCCTCAAAATGAGGCACGGTCATCGGAGACCTTCCTGTCGAGAGACAGAGAATGAAATTTCGCTCCCTCAACCGGATCAGTGTTTTAAGCGTTCTCTCCGTTATCTTTCTGCTGTGGATATCGATCAGCGTGCCGTCGATATCGAAAAAAATAATTTTAATGTTTTCCAGACTCATACCTAAATTTCCTCCTCCAATGTACGGATAACTCTGCATGGATTTCCCACCGCGACGCAGTTTGCCGGAATCGAACGGTTCACAACGCTCCCCGCCCCGATCACGCTGTTTTCCCCGACCGTCACGCCCGGCAGGAGAATACTGCCGCCGCCGATCCAGACGTTATCCTTTATTTCTATCGGGCGCGCATATGTCCTGAAAAAGGTTGTTCCCTTCTCTTTCCAGTCATCCACCAGACGCTCCTTGGGCAAAACCGGGTGCGAGCTTGTGTAAAACTGCACGTTTGACGCGATCAGTACCCGGTTTCCTATGCGGATTTCCGCATTGTCCACAAAGGTGCAGTTAATGCCGATAATCACATCGTTTCCCAGAAAGATATTGTTCCCGTGGTCACAGTGAAACGGCGTGTCAATCTCCACATTCTCCCCTATGTCGCCCAGAAGCTCCCGCAAAATAGCTTCTCTCTTTTCCGTGTCCTCGTAATCCGAAAAATAATATTCCCGTGTCAGTTCCCTTGTCCGGGCAATCAGTTTTAACGTGCCGCTGTCCGCGGTTTCCAGAAAGTCACTGTCTTTATACTCTGCCATATCGAACCTCCTCCGTAAATGTACGTTGTCTTTACGGGTATCATTATAGTGCAGTCCGAATGGTAAAAATATTTAATTCCCGCCCTTATATATCACTATCCTGCCATTTTCTCCGATATTCCAGAGGCGTACAGCCCGCGTACTCCCGGAATACCTTTCCGAAATAACTGCTGCTTCCCAGACCACAGGCATGACAGATCTCTGTAATTGACTCCTGCCCTTTTTCCAGCATCTGGCTGGCTTTCTGCAGGCGGTAACTCTTGATATATTCCACGGGCGTCATATGCAGATAATCGTGGAATACCCGGAAGCATTCCCGCTCGCTGAGATACGCCGCTGCCGCCAGTTCCCGAATGGAAATCTTTTCCGGGTAATGTTCGTGAATATAAATCATCATCAGCTTAATCTTATCATTATTCCTGTTCGCCTCCCCTCCCTGAGCCAACATGGGGCGGGACAACTCAAACAGCATTAACCATATTTCCGACAATGCCTCCCGCAGTTTCATCTCATACCCAAATTCGTCATTTGGAAGGTGTAATGATTCCAAAATACGTTCCAAAATACAATCCTGCGGCGCATTTCCCGGAAAAACAGGGATAACCTCTATTTGCGGCGCCGTCACAATAGGGGCAATATATTGCCTTTCTATTCTGCTCCCCTGCTCTCCGCCAAGCAGAGATGCGTCAAAAATATGGAGAAGCTGTATATTCTTTTCTGTCTGTGACAGCACTCTCGTCATATGGAGCACATTCGCATTTACCATGCCGCCGCTTCCGGCGGGAAACTCTATCCTTCCGTGGGGCGTGTGATATTCCAGACTGCCGCTCTCCATATAAAAGATTTCCACCGCCCTGTGCCAGTGCCACGGCACATAACGCCCCGTATATTTATCCAGTTCAACTCTGGATGCAATATAAGGAAATTCATCCGTGAAACCGGGAAGCAGTTCTTCCTTGCTGCCGGTATGAAATTCAATCTTCTGCACCGTTTTCATATACTTCCATTCTCAAATTCCCGGAATATACGTCCTGCGATACTCGCTGGGCGAGCATCCCTGCTCCGCACGAAACACCTTGCTGAAATAAAACACATCCGAGAAGCCTGTGAGCTGCGCAATTTCCGTAATCGGTTTATCCGTCTCCTTCAACAGCTGCTTCGCCCTGCGCAGACGCAGCGTCCGCTGGTACTCCCGGATCGTCTGACCCGTCTCCTCCTTAAAAAGCGTACCCGCATATTTATAGGAAAGTCCACAGACCGACTCCACCTCCGTTGCCTCAAAATTTTCTGTATAATGCGCCTGTATGTATTCCCGCAGCTTTCTTACATAAACATTTTGTACGGAATCCCCCGGCGCACTCTTTGCACATTCCAGAAAGATCTGCCACAGTCTGACCGAAGCCTGCGGAATGTTCCCGTGCACATGCGCCTCTATCATCTTCTCAAAGTTTTTCTGTATCTGTCCCATCCGCTCGCAGTCCGTCATTTTCGGGATCGCGATATATTTCTCATTGTCCTGCGGATTCAGACAGACCTTTGTATCATAATACACATTTCCGGGAAGCTCCTCCATCCCGGCGTCCGGCTCCTTGCAGTAAAAATGCGCATAATACCAGGCGGACCCTTCTTCAAAAGGCTTTTCTCCCCAATGGTGCACCCCGCTTTTCAGAAAAAAGAGCCGATGCGGCAAAAGTTCATAGCGGTCGCCGTCCTCTATGATTTCCATGGAACCTCTGAGCAGATAGATCACCACATGAAACGGCGCGGTCCGATCCGCGTGCATCATCTTCCCAAGCGAAACACTATAGTCTGCCTCACATATAAAGGGCATGGCATTACATGGAATTTTAAGCGCGTGTCTGTTCATCGTTTCCTTCTTCATGAAATCAAAATTTTTCCTGCAAAAAATACCGCGCATATTTCGCCGTTTGCAAAGAAAAAGCAAATATATACAGTCTATCATATCATAAATGTTTATAAATAGGGGGACTCGGCAAAATTATTCTCACAGAATCATTGACAATACCCTTATAAATGTTGTATTATCATAGTTGTTCACAAAGCGAAGCGTGGCTCAGTTTGGTAGAGCGCTGCGTTCGGGACGCAGAGGTCGCAGGTTCAAATCCTGTCGCTTCGACTATCAAAAAACACCTGACTTTCAGCAAGTCGGGTGTTTTTTTGTCACAGCATATTAAAAATTCCTTTGCATAATCCCCCAAAAATCGGACACTCTGAGAACATGAAAAGAAAATCAACCACCGACAGATTTACCTTTTATGTCCTCCTCTTTTTCATCACCGCCTTCGCTGGCTGGCTCTGGGAAGTGTTGCTGTTCTTTTTCACGGAACATGCCTTTATCAACAGAGGCGTATACGAAGGACCCTATCTTCCGATCTACGGGGCAGGCGGGATTCTGCTCTGTATGCTGCTTCACCGGCTGAGCCGGAAACCACTGTCTGTATTTGCGCTTTCCATGTTAATCTGTACGATTCTGGAATATCTGACCAGTTTTTTCCTTGAGCGCAAGTGGGGCATCCGCTGGTGGGATTACAGTGGGCATTTCTTAAATCTCAACGGCAGAATCTGCCTTCTGGGCGCGGTCGTTTTCGGTCTTGGCGGAACGGCTCTGGTCTGCCTCTTTCTCCCTTTTTATGAAAAACAGTATGAACGAATCCCTCCGAAATGGCGCAGAGCCGTCACCCTTTTCCTTTTGCTGGTATTTATAGCAGACGCAGCCCGGTGCGCCCTGCACCCGAACACAGGCGCGGGAATTTCCTTTTCGTCGGGCAGATCCGTCTTTTTTCGTTAAAATCTATAGAAGGGGTCCCCTTTTCTCTTGTTTTTTCCTCATAAAAGGTGTATTCTTATGTAGCGAATTTCTGTGAGGAGGTTTGTTATGGAAGCATATGAAGTGTTACGGGACTTGGCAATTATTATTTTTGCCGCAAAATTTTTTGCCGTTATGGCGAGAAAGTGTAAGGCGCCTCAGGTTGTCGGGCAGATCGTGGCAGGACTGCTGATCGGTCCCTGCGTACTGGGCTGGGTTGCCCCTTCTGACTTTATCACACAGATGGCGGAAATCGGCGTTGTTCTTCTGATGTTTGAGGTAGGACTGGAAACGGATTTAAAGGAACTGATCAAAACAGGGCCGATCGCTCTTCTGATCGCCTGCGCGGGCGTGTTTGTGCCGTTGGTGTTGGGCGCGCTTTTATATATGGGCTTTTATGGTGTGGCGCCCTGGGGAAGTGAGGAATTTTTCAAGGCTGTCTTTATCGGCACGATTATGACTGCCACCAGCGTCAGCATTACCGTAGCCGCATTGCAGGAATTAGGGAAAATAAAGAGCAAAGTGGGCACAACCATTGTCAGCGCCGCCATCATAGACGACGTGATCGGCATTATCGTACTCACGTTTGTGATCGGGTTTAAGTCCCCGGACTCCCATCCCGGCATGGTCGTTTTAAAGACCATTATTTTCTTTCTTGTCGCAGTCGTAGGCGGCTTTATCGTATTTAAAGTCTTTCTGGCTCTGGACAAACGATATCCGCACACGAGGCGTATTCCCATCGTCGCCATGGCATTCTGCTTCGGTCTTTCCTATGTGGCGGAAAAATATTTCGGCATTGCGGATATCACGGGAGCGTACATAGCCGGCATCGTGCTCTGTAACTTAAGCGACAATACCTACATAGAGAGAAAAGTGGACGTGAGCTCCTACATGCTTTTCGGACCGCTGTTTTTCGCAAGTATCGGTCTGAAAACAAACTTTGACGCGATGGACTCCACGCTGTTTATCTTCTGTATCTGTTTCGTGATTGTTGCTTTGCTTTCCAAGATTATCGGCTGCGGACTTGCCGCCAAAATCTGCCGCTACACCTTTTCCGACTCTGTAAAAATCGGCGTCGGCATGATGACCCGCGGAGAGGTGGCGCTGATTGTGGCACAGAAGGGACTGGCGGCAGATTTACTGACTTCCGATTATTTTATGGCGGTAATTTTGCTGATTCTGTTCTCCTCCATCGCAACGCCCATTATTCTGAAATTCTTATATAACAGAGAAGACAATTCGTCTCTTAATAGAAAGGGAGCGTAATATGGGTGCTTTTGGCACATTCCATCCTAACCGTCTGATTACTATCATTGCGCTTTTTATCATATGATAGACGCGGACCCGGCAGTCCGCTTCAAAAAATACGTGCTGCAAAACACATGAAAAGTTTTGCAGCACATTTCTTTTACAGCACTTTTGCCAGTTCCGCCTCCAGTTCCTCCGGCGGTACCGCTCCCACAATATTCCCGACAGGTTCTCCTTTTACAAAAATTTTCATATTGGGAATGTTCATCACCCGGTACATTCTGGCAAGCCCGTCCTCGTCGTCTATATTGCACTTTCCGACTTTTACTTTTCCGTCATACTTTTCCGCCAGCTGCGCAATAACCGGCGCCATCATTTTGCAGGGACCGCACCAGTCCGCATAGAAATCCACCAATACGGGAACTTCCGAATCCAATACCTCGCTCTCAAAATTTTCGCTTGTGAATTTGTACTCCATGTGTTTTCCTCCTTGTTGTTTCCTTTTCTATTCTGATTTTTATAAGTAACCACTTTCAACGCACACATCATAGTATTTTTTACTATATATGCCTGTCCACATTTTTATCTCATAATCACATATTTATAAATGGGATTCCCCTTCGAGGAAAACCGCTCCTCATATTCCGTCATAACGTTCCCTTCCATCATCTGCGCATTATGGTGAAGATCCTCCGTCATCTGTACAATTTTCCATCCCGCCGGTTCCAGTTCTTCCAGCGCAAACTGAAACAGATCATGGTTGTCCGTCTTAAACTCAATCACGCCGTCTGGTATTAGTATCTCATCATAACGGTGTAAAAATTCACGGGAAGGAAGTCTACGCTTTGCGTGTCTGTCCTTCGGCCACGGATCGGAAAAATTCAGATAAATGCGATCTACCTCTCCTGTTCCGAAAACGGACGTAATCTCCTCCGCCTCCATACGGATAAAATAGAGATTCGGCAGCGGATCAGCCTCCAGTTTCTGTATTCCCCGGATCAACACACTGGAATACTTTTCAATCCCCACATAATTGACGTCCGGGTTCTGTCTTGTCAGATCCATGATAAAACGTCCTTTTCCCATACCGATCTCTATACGGATGGGAGCATCATTTCCAAAAACCTCATGCCATTTTCCCCGGCATTCCTGCGGATTATGTATCACATAATCACATGCAGCTATTACTTCCCTCGATCCTGTCACATTTCGTAATCTCATATTCTTATCCTGTTTTCCGTCATATATTTTCTTCTGCGTTTTAATATACTTGCAAATTCGCGCTGGATATATTTTAACTCATTTTGTATTTTTTGTGAATACACTACAGTTTTTCTTTCAAATAGTGTATGATATGTAAGAACAGATTCATTATTATATTGAAAATATCATATATTTGTTATTATAGAAAGGTTTTACCCTATGTTTTTATTGAATAAAAAAAGATTTTTGCAACGCGGACGGCTCGCAGGTCTGCTTCTTTCTTTTCTTCTGGCTTTTGGCAGTTTTCTTTCCGATGGACTGATTCTGACCGCAGAAGCGGCAAGTCTGGAAGAATTGCAGGAAGAAGCAGAAGCGCGCAAAGCCCTTCCCATACAGTCAAATGAAATCGACAACTGGCCTGCAGGTCCGCAGATAGGCGCGCAGGCTGCCATTCTGATGGACGCCAATACGGGCGTTATTCTTTATTCTAAAAATATCCATGAACGACTTTATCCCGCCAGCACGACGAAAATCATGACCGCACTTCTCGCCGCGGAAAAAGGAAATCTGGATGACATGGTGGAGTTCAGCCATGAGGCAGTTTTCAGTGTACCCGCAGACGGCTCCAATATGGGTATGGACGAAGGGGAATCCATCACACTGGAAGAATGCCTTTACGGAATCATGGTCGCCTCTGCCAACGAAGCGGCAAATGCGGCGGGCGAGTATATCTCCGGCTCGATCGTAGACTTTGTGGATCTGATGAACGAGCAGGCGCAGGAAATCGGCTGCACCGACACCCATTTTGTCAATCCAAACGGTCTGCATGATCCCCAGCATTATACAAGCGCTTATGATCTCGCGCTGATTTCCAGTCTGTTTTTCCGCAATGAAATGCTGTGCAAAATAAGCAATACTGCGCGTTATCACTTTGAAGCTACCGCCACACAGCCGGACGATTTTTATAAAAACAATAAGCATCAGTTAATTAACGGTGAAATTCCCTATGAAGGCATTTTAGGCGGTAAAACCGGCTTTACCAGCGATTCCAGACAAACCCTTGTGACCTGCGCGGAGCAGAATGGTATGCGTCTGGTGTGCGTTGTCTTTAAAGAGGAATCCCCGGATCAGTTTACGGACACGGTGGAGTTGTTTGACTATGGTTTCCACAATTTTCAAGTGCTGAATATTTCGGAAAATGAGGAGAAATATAATATTGAATCCACAGGCTTTCTGCAGATCGGAAATGACGTTTTCGGCAGTTCAAAGCCCATTCTATCCATAGATACCGAGAGCTATGTTATTATTCCGAACACCGTTTCCTTTCAGGATCTGGATTCAGAGATTGACTACAGCCAGTCGGATGAAAACCGCGTGGCTGGCATTGAATACTCTTACAACGGTATGTATGTGGGTAACGCATATCTCAACCTTGTAACCGATAACGCTTCTTCCTACGAATTTGACACAAAAATGACTTCCACGGATGTCAGCGTGGAAAAGACGGAAGCTGAGCCGGAAACGGACACAGAACCGCAGGATACGATTTTCATCAACATCAAAAAAGTATTGATTATCATTCTGGTTGCTGCCGCTGTCGTTATCACCATATTTATGGTACATGCGCTAATCACCAACGGGAGAACGGCGAAGCGCAGGAACAACCGGATCAGGCGCAAACAGCGGAGACGGTCGCGTATACGCACGGATTTTGACGATTTTGATTTTTAAATTAATTTTAAATCATTATCCTCTTGACCTTATACTAAGTATACCCCCTATACTTATCTCAAGAAACAGGGAAAGGAGGTACATTTCTTGAACATCAATGAACTGGAACGACTGACAGGAATCACCAGACAGAACATCCGTTTTTACGAGAAGAAAGAGCTGCTCCACCCAAAGAGAAATCCCGAAAACAACTACCGGGATTATTCGGAAAAAGATGTGACTACGCTTAAAACAATCAAACTTCTGCGAAAACTGGATTTTTCACTGGAAGATATCCACAGCGTTCTGTCAGAGGAAATACCGTTTCACTTACTACTGGAACAGCACATAAAAGAACTGCAGGCACGGCAGCAGCAGTTAAAATCGTGTATTGATATTTGCAGCGATCTGCTCCAGACAGATACTGAAACTTTAGATGTGGACGGCACATTGAAAAAAATGGATCAAATCGAACGAAACGGGGGTATGTTTATGTCAATTATAAAAGATTATAAAAGGTATACCGCAGCGCAGCGTAAGCGGAGTTTTTCCTTCCAGCCGGATACGATGGTATTGAATCCCGGCGAATTTCTGGAAGCGCTGTTTTTATATGCCAATGAAAACAATCAGAATCTGGAAATCATCAAAGAGGGCATGTATCCGATTTTTAAGCTGGATGGTGTGGAGTACAGAGCCGAGCGGATCTTTGGACGTTTCGGTGCGACAGTACACTGTACTATGACCCATCCCGAAGAATGCGGCGACGCGACTATTTCCAGAAAGAGAAAAATCGTGTACCGGCTGATAAACGGACCCTATATTCTGCTGCTGGCTGTCTTTCTCTTCATGGCAGTTGACAGGCAGAGCGTCGGATGGGCAGCGGTGGTGGCGCTCTTTACTTTCCCGTATCTGATCTGGCTTTTTGGAATGTATCCGAAAATGAAATAGGATACTGCTAATTCTGAATAAAAGCGATATAGATGGAAATAGTTAAAAAGAAAAAGGCTGTAAACTCAAGAATCCTTGAATTTACAGCTTTTTCAACGTTCCCTGCGGGAATCGAACCCACAACTGGGGCTTAGGAGGCTCCTGTTATATCCATTTAACTAAGGGAACAACTGCTATCTATTCATAAAGAAAACCTACATCGGATAATTGATGTATCCCTGCATCCAGATGACCCCTTTAAACCGGCGTCCAATCTGCGGTTCTCCATATAAATCCTCTTTGTTGATACAGACGTCAAACTCCAGATCGTTACAGCAAAGACGCAACACGTAAATTTCCTCGTGGGTAATCCTGTTTCTCCGCAAAGAAATGTCGAGGATTTCTCCCATGATCGAATACTGGTCACACTCCACACCGTAAGGCATAAAATAAGTGTCTACCAGACTGAATACATCTTCCGTTAGAATCTTTTTGGAAATGGTGGAGTAGATATCCATATCTTCCAGCGTGAGACTTTCAATCGCGTCCTCATCTCCCTTGCGCGCCGCTGCAATCAACTGGTTGCGGCTCATGGATTCCTTCTGTATTCTCCGCCTGTCGCTCTCGTCTTTTCCTATCGGTAATAATATATTACCACTAATTGACAGCCCTGACAATGTTAAAGTTGTACCAGTAACCGGCAACATATCTGTAGTATGCGCTTTCACGTAAGGGACAATATTCTGCAGATAAAAAATCAGACTCACGCCCACTTTAATATCGTCGCATACCCCCGCGTAAGATTCCTTGTCCGCATGACGCTCCACGGACACATCCTCATAGGAACTGATGCCTGTGCCACGCAGATAAGGATAAAAATAATCATAGGTAAACTTTTCGTCCGCGTCAAACTCGCCGCAGACAGCAATACCGATATCTTGTGCGAAATCCTCGCAAAACTCCGCGAGTATCGTTTCTTCACCATTAGAAGTATAGGAACGCTGCGTCGCGTTCATTATAATATCCGTGATCAGACGCTGTTCTTCCCGTCTGTCTGTCAGCCTGCTGAATCCAATCGCCCGCATAAATTTATGCAAAGATTTCACCTCCTTCTTCCTACACTTAAAAGTTTGTTCCTGATTTAAAAAAGTTTATCGGATCTCCGTCATCCCGCCCATGTAGGGTCGAAGCACTTCAGGAATGCGGACGGAACCATCCGCCTGCAAATTATTTTCCAGAAAAGCAATCAGCATTCTCGGCGGCGCCACTACCGTATTATTAAGTGTATGCGCAAAATACTTGCCGTCAGCACCATTTACACGAATACGGAGTCTTCTCGCCTGCGCATCTCCCAGATTGGAACAGCTGCCCACTTCAAAATATTTTTTCTGTCTGGGCGACCATGCCTCCACATCATAGGACTTCACTTTCAGATCTGCCAGATCGCCGGAGCAGCACTCGATCGTTCTCACCGGGATGTCCATGGAACGGAATAAATCCACGGTATTCTGCCACAACTTCTCAAACCACATGGGAGACTCTTCGGGCTTACATACCACGATCATTTCCTGCTTTTCAAACTGATGGATACGGTAAACGCCCCGCTCCTCGATGCCGTGCGCCCCCTTCTCCTTGCGGAAACAGGGAGAATAACTGGTAAGCGTATGGGGAAGCTCCTCTTCCGGGATAATGGTGTCAATAAATTTACCGATCATGGAATGCTCCGATGTACCGATCAGATATAAATCCTCTCCCTCGATCTTATACATCATGGCATCCATTTCCGCAAAACTCATAACGCCATCCACCACCGCGCTTCTGATCATAAAAGGCGGCACGCAGTAAGTAAAGCCTCTGCCGATCATAAAATCCCTCGCATAAGCGATAACAGCGGAGTGAAGTCTGGCAATATCACCCATCAGGTAATAAAATCCGTTACCGGCGACACGCCCTGCCGCATCCATGTCAATACCGTGGAAACGCTCCATAATCTCTGTATGATAAGGAATCTCAAAATCCGGGACAACCGGGTCTCCGTATTTCTGTATTTCCACATTTTCCGTATCGTCCTTACCAATGGGAACAGAAGGGTCGATGATATTCGGAATGGTCATCATATCCTTCTTTATTTTTTCACGCAGATCGGTTTCCTTTGCCTCCAGCTCAGAAAGTCTCGCCGCACCTGCTGCCACCTCGGCTTTTTTCGCCTCTGCCTCCTCTTTCTTTCCCTGTGCCATCAGTGCACCGATTTCTTTGGATATCTTATTCCGCTTCGCGCGGATATCGTCTGCTTCCTGCTGCGCCGCCCTGACCTCGGCGTCCAGTGCGATGACTTCATCCACCAACGGAAGTTTCTGTTCCTGAAATTTTTTTCTGATATTTTCTTTTACTGCCTCGGGATTTTCCCTCAAAAACTTAATGTCAATCATAATATGCCGTCCTTTCCTAACTGTTTCATACCTTAGCAGTTACTCCATCACTTCATCTATATAAAGATCATTATATTCCGCCAGATCTTTCACCACATCCACCGCCATCCCGTTTCTGTCTTTCGTGATACGGATGACAGGGCGATCGGGATACTGCTTGTTCTGATATAAAACGATCCCTGCTTCCCCCTCGCTCGTCTTAACGACAGTGCCCGCAGGATATACAGCAGTAAACTCCAAAAATATATCGACAATTTTCCCGTCAAATTTTATACCTTTATTATTTCTCAGATATTTTATCGCTTCATAAACTTTCGTTCTCTCACACCCGATGCCGCAGATCATTTCATCAAAGGCATCGCAGATCTGAATGATACGGCATTCCTGCGGAATATCCGTCGTTTTTAAGGGATAACCAGAGCCGTCCAGACGCTCATGGTGATATAATATCATATTTTTGCTGACTTCGGATATCCAATTTTCGTCACGAAGCGCTGAATATCCATAAACTGGATGTTTCTTATATTCCACAGACTCTAACTCTGTCAGTTCCTCTATATTTTTGTTTTCATAGGGAACCTGCAGATAACGGAGCCCCAGATCATGCAACAGACAGCTGACACCTATATCATGTACCATTTCCTTGGGCAGTCCCATTTTAAGTGCCACAATGGTGGCAAGCCCGCACAAATTAATCGAATGCTCATAAATATCAGAGCTTCTCTCTTTAATGTCATAGATTTTTTCTACGACCTCTTCTTCCTGCAATATATTTACAATAATCGTATCCGCCGTCTGGCACAGCTCCATCAGATTTTCATTATGGCTGTAAGTATGTTTCTCCAGAATATTTTTTACTTTTGATCTAAAACTTTCTTCTACTTCCTCCTTGAGGATAACCACTTCTTTTGTATCCGGCGCACTCTCTTTGACATATACTTCCCGGACATTCAGTTCTTTCAGTTTTCTGATATATTCCGGTTTTAAGAGTGTGCCCGCCGAAAGCAAAATTTTATACTCCAGCGTCATGGCATCCTTTGCCAGAATTTCCGTACCCTTCAAGTCGTCTACTTTGCACAGTCTCATTTTTCCCCCGATTCTAACCTTTTCGGTTATACTAGGCTACAAATCCATAGCCATGTCAAGAGCCTTTTTCTCCTCGTCGCCAAGTGAAATATCACATAATCCGTTTTTGATTTCCTTTGTATAGGAATAGCAGCCTTCCGCGCTGTGAACGGAATTGATGATAAATCCGTTGTCGTTTTCATCCAGCAACGCAAGAGAAAAACTGAGCTGCCCGCCCATCTGGTTAAAAGCATCGTATTTTACAATACCCATTTTCTGGAATGTGCCTCCCAGCTTTCTGTAAAGATTTTCAATATCTTTCCTGTTCTTCTCCATGGACGCCTTGATCAGTTTATTATCCTCATAAAGCCCCATGATATCTTTTTCCAGACTTTTGGCATTTTTACCGCCCATGAATTTTTTGTATTTCTTTGATAGTCTGCCCAGATTTACGCAAAGCACAATCACAAGTATCAGCAGCAAAAGAATCGCCACAAACGTACCGATAAACAGATACGTCAAATCCATATTTCCGAGTCCCATCTCAGTCAGTAAATTGTAATTCATTTATCCTTAACCTTTCCGTATCTGACAATCTCAATTATCGTTTGTGCGTAAGAACAGTCACCGCTTATCTGCCGGTCAGCAGATCCGTAATTTTTTCCAGATCGTCGTGCGTATAAAACTCGATTTCAAGTTTTCCCGCACCGTCCCCTCTGGACGCTATCGAAACTTTCGTTCCCAGAGACTGTTTCAGTTTTTCCTCCAGATCCTGATAAACCGCTTCAAGAGCCTTATCCGTAACAGGTTCCTTCTTCACCTTCTCCGGCTTATTCAAGTTTTTGACAAGTTTCTCCACATCCCGGACACTCAGTTTTTCATCAAAAACTTTCTGTGCAATCGTATACTGCTGTTCCGCGTCATCAATGGATATCAGTGCCCGGGCATGTCCGGTTGTAATCATATCGTCAATAATCATCTGCTGCACTTCATCACACAGCTTCAAAAGACGCATGGAGTTGGTGACTGCCGTCCTGCTCTTGGAAACTCTCTCCGCCACTTCATCCTGTTTCAGATTAAACTCCGTCAGAAGTCTTTTATATGCCTGCGCCTCCTCGATCGGATTCAGGTCCTCTCTCTGGATATTCTCGATCAGAGATATTTCTACAATTTCCTGTTCGGTATAATTGCGGACAATCACCGGCACTTCCTTTAAGCCTGCCAGCTTCGCAGCGCGCCAGCGGCGTTCTCCGGCAATAATCTCATAATATGTTTTTCTGTCCTGCACAATCAGAGGCTCTACAATCCCATACTGCTTAATGGAATCGGCAAGCTCCTGCAGAGCGTCCTCGTCAAAATTTTTTCTGGGCTGCTCCCTGTTGGGCTCCACCTTTGTAATTTTGACATAAGTGCCCTGTGCGTTGTCCTCAGTTTTGACTGTCTCCTCTGTGGGTTCTGCTTTCGGCACAGAAGCCGGTATCAGAGAATCCAGTCCTTTTCCTAAACCCCTCGCTGCTTTCGCCATATCTTTTTCTCCATATATATCTTTTTACAGTTTGCTTTTAACGCAGTACAACACTCATGCCTTCGCGGAGATGACTTCATCTGCCAGTAACATGTATGCCTCGGCGCCTGCAGATTTCGGATCATACATATTAATAGGCATTCCGTAACTCGGCGCTTCCGCCAGTCTGATATTTCTCGGTATCAATGTTTTATATACATTCTGCTTTAAATGACTTTTTACATTCTCTACCACCTGCATAGAAAGGTTTGTCCGGGAATCATACATTGTAAAAACGACACCTTCCATATCAAGCTCTGGATTCAGTCTTTCTTTGACAAGATTAACTGTATGTATCAGCTGGCTCAATCCTTCCAGCGCATAATACTCACACTGGATCGGAACCAGTACACTGTCCGCTGTGGTCATGGCATTGATCGTCAGAAGATTCAAAGAAGGAGGACAGTCGATCATAATAAAATCAAACTTATCCTTCACCCAGTCGATTTCATTCTTCAGAATAAATTCCTTTTTATCGACACCGATCAGTTCAATCTCCGTAGCCGCCAGATTCACATTGGACGGTATGATCGAAACACCGGGGATCACATCCTTCAAAATACATTCGTTGATGGAACACTCACTCAGAAACAACTCGTAAATCGTATTTTCCAGATCGTTCTTCTCTACACCAAATCCGCTGGTTGTATTTCCCTGTGGGTCTGTATCAATTACCAGAACTTTTTTCCCCTTAGCCGCCAACGCTGCTGACAAATTGATGGCTGTTGTCGTCTTGCCGACGCCGCCCTTTTGGTTTGCAATCGCAATTATTCTTCCCATTTACTTACCTTATTCCTTTATCTTTCATGTTTTAGTGTCCGTTTACGATTATATCACTAATCCACGTGATAATCCATATATATTTTTTTACAGTTTTATAGCATTTTTGTGAATAGATATGGTTAAATCTCTTACAACTTTTCAATCTCTTCCGGATATTTCATCCCCCATGAAGCGCGGAGTTCATCCATAACACGCATCATCTTTAAAGTCTCTGCATGAGGCATGGACGGACACTCTGATTTTCCTTCCTCAATACAGGAAATCGTTTCTAAGATTTCATACTCGTAACCGCTGATCTGCTCCGGCACTTTTATTTCGCGAACCAGATTTGCCTCTGTATCGTATATTTTGATCGCCTCGGGATTATTGATATTCTCCACGATCATACATCCTTTTGAACCATAAAATACCCCTTGGCTGTCAGACTTACCATGAATCCCGGAATTTAAAACCGCCATTCTCCCATCATCATAGAGGAGAAGCATACCATTTTCTCCATCTACCCCGGCGTCCGTCATCTGTGCAGCAGAATGTATTTCCTTTACGCCATCTCCAAAATGCATATAGGCGAAATTCAGAGGATAGATTCCTACATCCAGAAGTGCACCGCCGGCAAGCTCCGGTTTCACAATTCTCTCCTTTTCCAGAAGAGGATAATTCAAATTGGCAGTCATTTTTCTCACATCTCCAACTACCTTTTCAGCGAGGAGATCATCAATTATTTTTCTGGAAGGCATATATCTTGTCCAGATCGCTTCCGTCAAGAGAAGATTTTTTTCTTTTGCCATGCGCAAAACTTCAGCTGCCTGTTTCTCATTCACTGTAAAACTCTTTTCACAGAGTACATGCTTTCCGGCATTCAGACACATCTTGATATGCTGATAGTGATGGGAGTGCGGTGTCGCGATATAAATGAGTTTCACTTCCTGATCTGCCAGCATATCTTCATAGGATCCAAAAGCATGTTGGAAACCATGATCTTTTGCAAAAACTTCTGCTTTCTCCAGATTTCTGGATGCCACTCCGTAACATTCCACCTCCGGCATCTTGTTCATTGTCTCCGCCAATGTAGCAGCAATCCTACCTGCACCCAATATTCCAACTTTCATAAATCGTCCCATCCTTTCCTATTTTTAATTTAAATTTTAAAACTCTATTTTATAGATGTTTCACGTTACTAAATTCTATTTTATTGAATGTTTCACGAGTATCATCACAATATCTTGGGCTGATTTGTTTCACGTGAAACATTATCTTGTGTCAACACTCCACTTTCTTCCAAATGTTTCACGTGAAACATATAACTAGTGTACTGTATCATTCACATTTCACCAAATAACTTGCTTGAATTTTCATCTGCCGTGTTGTCGTCGGTCAACGATGCCACCGCATCGACTCCCTCCTCCGCCTTGCAGAATGAAAATTCATTCTGCGTCATTTAGCTGAAAATGAATGATACAGCACACTAATACAATTTTATGATATTATTCTTGATCGCAAACACAGCCGCCTGCGTCCTATCAGAAACATCTATCTTTTTAAATATATTTGAAATATGATTTTTTACCGTTCTCTCACTTATATTCAAATTCATGGCTATTTCTTTATTAAACATTCCGTTTGCTACCTGCACAAGAACTTCCAATTCCCTATTCGTCAACAAAGATATTTTATCCTTATCTGTATCTCTATTTAATAACTGGCTGTTCAAAGCCGGAATCAGTGAAGGCTGTATATAATTTTCTCCATCTCGCACAGCTCTGATTGCTTTCTTCAATTCTGATGATTCCGCATCTTTCAATATATATCCGTCTACACCAATATCAACTGCCTTCATCAGATAATCCATTTCATTATGTACTGTTAATATCAATACCTTAATCTCTGACTGATCCGCTTTCATCTGTTTCAGAACTTCTATTCCATTTTTCTCCGGCATATTGATATCAAGAAGTAAAACTTCCGGATTGCTCTCATTCAATTTTTCAAGACATTCTACACCGTTAGATGCTTCACCTACAATTTCAATACTGCCGTCAAATTCCAGTAACTGCTTTAATCCCTCCCTGATTAAGCTGTGATCGTCCGCTATCATTACCTTTATTCTTTCCATTTCTTGCACTCCGTTTCTCTATCTTATATCTTAATTATTACTTTTTTTTGGAATTTCAATAAATATGGACGTTCCCTCCTTCGTATCCATTTCTATTTTTCCATTTAATAAAAAGACTCTCTCCTTCACAACAGTTAAACCAAAATGTCTGTCCTTTTTTCCAACCTCTCTCTGGTCAAAACCAACTCCATTATCCCGAATCTTGATCTGGAAAACATCATCCTTCCCTTTCAAGGAAACCTCTATTTTGTTTCCCCCGGAATGTTGAACAGCATTAGAAACACATTCCTGAATGATGCGATATATCATAATCAGTGAAATTTCTTTTTCCTGATCTGGCAGACTGTTATCTATTTCATCAATATCCGTTATAATTTCAAAACGTCCATCTTGATTTATTAGAGCAAAAAGATTTAAAAGAGTTTGCCGCAGACCCAGATCATCAAAAGTCATCGGTCTGAGATCATAAATTCTGTTTCTGATATCATCAATTACTTTGCGTAACCCTGCTTCAATTGTGGCAAGTTCCAACTTTGCCTTCACCAGATCCTTGTCAATGTAGAGAGAACTCAGCTCAACCTTGTGAACCAGATGGGTCAGATTCTGAAGGGAACTGTCATGGAGATCTCTTGCGATTCTCTGTCGCTCCTTCTCCTGCACATCCAAAACGGAAAAATGTTTCATGTGAAACTCTGGCATATTTTCCGCTATATCATTCATATTATCCATCATTTTCCTCACACACTATATTATATTCCTTACAAGTATTTTTCAAAAAAACCAACACATACCCATTTTTCAATATAACTTACAATTACATAAATTTTCCTTTTGGTTATTATATACTAAAATCTGATGCAAGAAAAGAATATTTATAGAAATGAAGTGAAAAAAATGGTATAATTTACGCATAAATTAAAACCCGGAAGGAAAACAATAATATGTATAAAAAACTTACCACGACAGCTATATTTGCAGGAACTTCCATTGCTGCCATCCATGGAATTAACAGAGTACATACATCCCTATGCACAGTCAAGGATCTTCTCAGCAATTCAGAAAATTATTTTTATGAATGGCGTTTCGGTAAAATCAGATACCAGAAAAAGGGTAACGGTACTCCCCTTCTTCTGATCCACGATCTGACGGTCGGCAGTTCCAACTATGAATATCACAGACTGATTAATAATCTGACAGAAAAGCATGAAATATATTCTCTTGATCTATTGGGATATGGCATGTCCGATAAACCTGCAATGACTTATACCAATAATCTGTACGAACAGCTCGTCGCAGATTTTATCAAAAATGTGATCGGACGGAAAACATCTGTCGTCGTAACAGGAGAATCCGTTCCCTTTGTTATCATGGCATGTCATAATTATCCTGACATATTCAATAAGATCGTTTGTATCAATCCGCAAAACCTTTATTTACAAAACCAGATTCCTTCCAAACAGACACGCCTGTTTAAACTGCTGATTGAATCGCCTGTAATCGGAACCTTTATTTATCACCTGCTTTCCAACCGAACCGGCATAGAAAAAACATTTTATCAGACCTATTTCTATAACCCCGGGGAAGTCAGGGAAAAATATATTTATAATTATCTGGAAGCCGCCCATCTTGGCGGATATAATTCCAAATACGCATTTGCAAGTTATGCGGGAAAATATATGAACATGAATATTCTCAATGAACTAAAGGAAATCAATAACAGTATCCTGATGATCGGCGGAGAAAAAGAAAAGGAAATAAAAACTGTGATTGAAAATTACAAATACTATAACGCCTCTATTGAAGATACTTATATTCCAGACACAAGGCACCTTCCCCAGATGGAGGCGCCCGATGAAATGCTGGAACAATTGCGCACGTTCCTATAAAAATCGAGTGTGCTGATACTCGATTTAGAGAATGCTCCCCATTTTCCTTCCATGATTTGCGCTATTGCATTTTTGTTACTATCGGCTTCTTACCTGCCGTCCCTGCTTTCCGAGGATACTGTTTCGGAGTGGGGCGGTTTTTTTCTATGACAACCAAATTTCTACAAATGTCAGAGGATGGAAGCATAAACTCTTTCTGTTCTGCCAGCTTTCCTCCCAAAACCGATATTGCATATTCCGCCTCCTCAATCTCAGTCCTGCTTCCCTCCGATTCTATATTAATTTTATCTGATTTATAAGAAATAAACTTTCCTCCTACTTTTACATAAGGAATACAATACTCAGACAAAACAGACAAGTTTGCCACCGCTCTTGAAACGCATAGATCAAATGTTTCCCTCAACTGTCCCGGCTTCGCAAAATCTTCCGCTCTTCCATGGACCGCCTCTGTATTTTGAATACCAAGTCGCTCTATTACCTCCTGCAAAAATCCCACTCTCTTATTCAAAGAATCTAAGAGCGTCAGCTTCAGATCAGGAAAGGCAATCTTAAGCGGTATGCCCGGAAATCCCGCTCCCGTTCCCACATCAATCACAGAAAAACTTCCACTCAGATCACAGACTTTCACCAGAGAAAGACTGTCAACAAAATGCTTTTTCATCACCTCATCAAATTCCGTGATCGCCGTCAGATTCATCACCTTATTTTTTTCAACCAGCATCTCGTAATATGTCAGAAACTGACCAAGCTGCAGATCTGATAAAGAAATATGTAATTCTTCCAGATCATTTTTAAATTGTAATAATCTATCCATTCTCAAACTTCACCAATTATCTTTCTCTTTTATCAACTAACTTTCGTTACAGTTTTTTCATTTTTTATAATTTTCCAGATACACCAACAGCACAGAAATATCCGCAGGAGAAACCCCGGATATCCGGGATGCCTGTCCGACGGAAACAGGCTTATAGGCAATCAGCTTCTGTCTCGCCTCCAGCCGCAGACTTCCCACATCATTATAATCAAGATCAGCAGGAATCTTTTTCTTTTCCATCTTCTTATAATGTTCTACCTGTTTTAACTGTCTCTCAATATACCCCTCATACTTAATCTCAATCTCCACCTGTTCCACCACATCCACGGGAAGAGATATTCTTTCGGGATCTATAGCCGCAATCATTTCGTAAGTCAGTTCCGGGCGGCAGATCAGTTCCGCCAGCGTAACGCCTGTTTTTAATGGAGCGCTCTCATGTGCCGTCAGAAATTCCTGTATATGTTTAGAAGCCCCGACAATGGTATTTTTTAACCGGGTCACTTCTTTGTCAATCTGCTCTTTCTTATGCAATGTTGCCAGATACAGCTCTTCCGGGACAAGTCCGACCTCATAACCAATCTGACGTAAACGAAGATCCGCATTGTCCTGTCGAAGCAAAAGACGGTACTCTGCTCTGGAAGTCATCATACGGTAAGGTTCAAAATTATCCTTTGTCACCAGATCGTCAATTAGTACGCCGATATAAGCCTGAGAACGATCCAGAACAATCTGTTCTCTTCCTCTTAGAAAAAGGGATACGTTGATACCAGCGATCAGACCTTGTGCCGCCGCCTCCTCATAACCGCTGCTGCCGTTAAACTGTCCCCCGCTGAAAAGCCCGCTGATATTCTTAAACTCCAAAGTAGGGTAAAGCTGTTTCGGATCAATACAGTCATACTCTATGGCATAGGCATTCCTCACTATCTTGCAATGCTCCAGTCCGGGTACCGTGCGATACATGGAAAGCTGCACATCCTCGGGAAGTGAAGAGGACATACCGCTCACATACATTTCATTGGTATGAAGCCCCTCGGGTTCAATAAAAACCTGATGCCTGTCCTTATCCGAAAACTTAACTACCTTATCTTCTATGGAAGGACAGTACCTTGGTCCCGTCCCTTCTATCACGCCCGCATAGATAGGAGACCTGTCAAGATTTGCCCTGATGATATCATGGGTCTGTTCATTTGTATAAGTCAGATAACAGGATATCTGGTCAATCTGTACTTCATCCGGGTCCGTAGAAAAAGAAAAAGGTATCACCATGTCGTCTCCAAACTGTTCTTCCATTTTATCAAAATCAAGAGAACGTCTGTCCATTCTTGCCGGTGTGCCTGTCTTAAAACGGCGTATCTCAATACCCAGCTTTAAAAGAGAATCCGTCAGATGGTTCGCCGCCTGCAGACCGTTCGGTCCTGTGTAAGTAATCGCCTCCCCACAGAGACATCTCGCTTTCAGATAAGTGCCGGTACACAGGATAACCGCCTTACACGTATAGACAGTTCCTGTAAAAGTTTTCAATCCTACTATTTTCCGATTCGCCAGACCAGAAGAAGATTCCCCGTTTTCTTCCACCAGAAGTTCACAGACTTCCGCCTGCTTAATTGTCAGATGCTCCTGATTTTCCAGAACTTTACGCATGGCGCGGGAATATTCCGCCTTATCCGCCTGCGCCCTAAGAGAATGCACCGCCGGACCTTTCGACCTGTTCAACATTTTAGACTGGATAAATGTCTTATCAATATTCTTTCCCATCTCTCCTCCAAGCGCGTCGATCTCCCTCACCAGATGCCCTTTGGAAGTTCCTCCTATATTCGGATTACATGGCATGAGAGCAATACTGTCCACACTCACCGTAAAAATTACTGTCTCAAACCCAAGCCGGGCACAGGCAAGCGCCGCCTCACATCCCGCATGTCCCGCACCGACAACACACACATCTACTTTTTCTCTCAACTCATTCATACAAAATTCAACTCCTTATCAGATCGAATCGATCACTTCCCCATACAAAATTTTGAAAATATCTCATTCACCAGATCATCCTCCACTTCTTCTCCGATAATCCTCCCGAGAGAAGAGTAAGCATTCATCAAATCAATGGAATAAAAATCTTCCGGCATAATATTCTCCAGACTGACCTGTACCTGCTTCATACTTTCAAGCGCTTCCAGAAGCGCTTCCTTATGACGGGAACTCGTGATACAAACTTCATCATCATAAGATATCTGCCCATGAAAAAACATCTTCTTAATCAGATCCACAAGCAGATCCAGTCCGTCATTTTTTCTGGCAGAAATTCTGATCATACAAATATTTTCATCTTCCTGCTTTTCTTCCCCTGCCTCTAAAACCTCATATACGCTGCAATCTTCTCCACAGACATTTGCAAACAGGGCATCAACAGAAGATTTGTCAACCACCTCATCCAGATCCGATTTATTTAAAAGAATAATCGTTTTCTTACCTTTTATCAGACGGACAATATCTGCATCATTTTCATCCAGAGGAAGAGAAGAATCCATCACATATAAAATCAAATCCGCATCCTCAGAAATAGTCTTAGCTTTTTCTACGCCTATTTTTTCTACCACATCTTCCGTATTTCTGATACCAGCCGTGTCAATCATATTTAAAGTAAAATCTCCCAGATTAACCGTTTCCTCAAGCGTATCTCTCGTCGTCCCCGCAATATCTGTAACAATGGCACGGTCCTGTCCCACAAGTAAATTCAAAAGAGAAGATTTTCCTACATTGGGCTTACCGACAATCACTGTGCAGATGCCTTCTTTCAACATCTTTCCGTCATCCGCGGAATCCAAAAGTTTATTTAATTCTTTCATAAGGTAAGAAATCTGGTCAGATAATTTTTCCGTATATCCGTCCAGACTGATATGTTCCGGGTCATCCAGAGCCGATTCAATAAAAGCGATCTCGTATAAAATTTTTTCCCGGAGTTCTTTTATTTTATCAAAGACATCGCCACGAAGCTGCTTTATGGAAGATCTGAGGGCAAACTGGTTTTTTGCATGAATCATATCCATAACAGCTTCCGCCCTTGAAAGGTCCATTCTTCCATTTAAAAAAGCGCGCTTTGTAAATTCTCCCGGCTCCGCCAGTCTGGCTCCCGCTTCAATCACTGTCATAAGAATTTTTTTCATCATCAACGCGCCGCCATGACAGTTGATCTCTACTGTGTCTTCTGTTGTGTAACTGTGAGGCGCTTTCATTACGGAAACCATCACCTCATCTATCAGATTTCCACTCTCTTCTACAATAAAACCATAATGAATCGTATGAGACTGGTAACTGGAAAGAACATTCTCATTTTTTTTATTGCGGTATATTTTATGGACAACGGGAATCGCTTCTTCACCACTCACACGAATAATGCCTATTCCCGAATCAGACAAAGCGGTAGCAATCGCGGCAATCGTATCTGTTTTCATACTTTTCTCCAACTAATTAACAAAATATCTACAGTTATTCAATTTTACTACATACTTCACAAAAAATCCACTATGACAAAAACCGGCAGGTTTTTTGCCCGCCGGTTCCCATATCATCTCACTTCTTTTTATTCGCTGTCCTTATTGTCGTAGCTTTTTTCATAATTCTTCTCATATCTTTTTTCGCTTCTCTCATACTTCTTCAGAACCACAACCACATGACGGAAAGGTTCGTCCCCTTCGCTGTAAGTCGTCACATACTTATCGTTCTGGAGAGCGGAATGGATGATTCTTCTCTCATAAGGATTCATAGGCTCTAAAGAAACAGGTCTCTTGGTTCTCTTCACCTTATAAGAAATGTTCTTTGCAAGATTTTCCAGCGTCTCTTTTCTTCTCTTACGGTAGTTTTCCGTATCAACCTTAACCCTAATGTAATTTTCTGTATCCTTATTTACCACAAGGGATACGAGATACTGCAAGGAATCCAGAGTCTGTCCTCTCTTTCCGATCAGAATGCCCATTTCATCCCCGGAAAGTTCGATATCCATGGAACTTTCTTCCTCATTATAGGCAACGTCCGCAACTACGGTAAGATCCATCGCCGCAAAGACATCTCTAAGGAAATCCTTCGCTTTATCCTCCACGGAAGATTTCACTCTCACCTTAATCACAGCAGGTCTTGCACCGATACCGAGCAACCCTGTTTTTCCTTCATCAACCACATCATATTCCAGTTTGTCACTGGTTACAGTAAATTTCTGACATGCTTCTGTAATTGCATCGTCAACAGTTTTTGCGGATATTTCAATATAGTCCATTTTTTTACCTCCTGTTTTATTTATTTTTCTTTTCGTTATATTCTTTTACCATATTTGCCTTAGCCATCATACTGCCCGGCTTCGCATTTTTACTGTAATACTCTGTTGATTTTCTGACAAGTTCTTCCTTTTCTTCCTGAGTCATCTTGGAGGATACGGAAGCCTTCGACGCCATACCCGCATTTTTTGTATTCATGCTGGCATAAGCAGCCATCTTCTCTGCCTTCTGCCCGGCTTTTTCCATTTTCTTCTTGGCTTTATCCTCATTTTTCCTAATGACTTCATCCAGATCCATCTTATCAATATGTTTATTAATGAGAATCTGCTGGATACTTCTCACCACCGCACCGGCTACCCAGTAAAGTCCCATACCTGCAGGCAGAGTATAACAGAAAACCGCTGACATGACAGGCATGATCATATTCATCGTTTTCATGGACTGCATCATGGTATTCTGCTGCTCATTATCCGAATTTGTTTCCTGCTGGGGCATGAGCTTGACATTAATCCACTGAGTCACCGCTGCCAAAACAGGGATGGCAAACGCGGCAATCATCATCGCAACGGAACCTGCCGCCCTCGCTTCGTGGAACGTAAAGGAAGGAGAGTTCGACATGCTCAACCCCAAAAAGTTATTGTACTGGTCAAGAAGAGACAATGTCTGGTCAATATCTGCAGAAAGACTGGAAAAATGATCTTTTAAGCTCGCCCACTCCGCGCTGGATGCCGTATTCAGCACATCAATAAAAGTGTTCTGCACGTAAGAGGTAACGCCGCCCAAAAAATTCTCATTTTCAAACTGCTTCTCGTACATACCGGCATTTCTGAAAGTCTGTAAAAATTCCACACTTCCCTGCTCATTGATCAGCTTATCTACCAGCGGAAAAAAGGCATCTTTCACCTTTCCGACATAGGCAGGTATATTTCCGATTACACGATAAAGTGCCAGTAATATAGGCATCTGGATCAAAAGCTGTATACAGCTGCCGGAAGGAGACACACCATATTTTGCATATACTGCCTGCGTCTCCATATTCATAGCCATCATGGAATCATTATCTTTTTTGTTCTTATACTTTTTCTGAATCGCCTGCAACTCGGGATTCATTTTTACCTGCAACTTTGAAAACTTCTGCTGTTTGATGGTGAGAGGCATCAGTAACAGATAAATAACGATCGTGAACAATATAATAGCAAGTCCGATATTTGGAATGCCTATTTTATCTATCACAAAAAAGATACCTTCCATAATATAACCCAGCAGTTTCGCCACAGGCCCCAAAATGACGCCCGTATTCTGGGTCAACAAAATATCTGACAAAATAACTTACCTCCTTACAAAAAATTGTCTCTTCCTTATTATTAAGGAACAGGATCATAACCACCTTTTGAAAAAGGATTACATCTGCATATTCTCCAAAAAGCAAGAAGCCCTCCTTTGAGAGCGCCATACTTTTCGACAGCCTCCAGCCCATATTCAGAACAGGTAGGAATATAAGGACATTTCGTGCTCTTCATCGGAGAAATATATTTTCTATAGAATTTGATAAAACAGATCATAACTTTTTTCATCATAAATTCTAACTCTCTTCATCATAAAAATATACTTTCAAAATATGATGAAGTTTTGAAAGATGTAACAGTGCGCTTTCGATTTCGGAAAAACCAACCGATGCCGCACTTTTTCTCGCAACGACTACTATATCTAAACCACTATTAAATATATTTTCGTGTAGCCGGTAACTCTCTCTCACCAGTCTGGCAAAGCGGTGTCTCACCACGCTGTTTCCCACTTTCTTACTGGCGGAAATTCCCAGTCTGTTTATGTCTTTGTTGTTTTCCAATACATACATTACCAGATACCTGTCTGCATAACTTTTACCGTTTTCATAAACATTCCGAAAATCTTTATTTTTTTTCAAGGATTCAGAAAATACCATTTTTCTGCCTTTCCGGGTAATTAGAAAAATAGACCACATAAATGCGGTCTATGCTGATAATCTCTTTCTTCCCTTTGCGCGTCTTGCAGCTAAGACTTTTCTTCCGCCTTTTGTGCTCATTCTCTTGCGGAAACCGTGAACCTTAGCTCTATGCCTTTTTTTAGGCTGAAACGTCATTTTCATCCCATTGCACCTCCTTCTCTAAACCTTACCGATTTTATAAGGTAAACCTAATGTTATCAATTTTTGGAAAACAACATGTTGATTATATATAATAAATAGGAAAACGTCAAGTAAAACTGCGGATATTTTTAAATTTCCTGCACTTGTTTTTATTATGCGACTTAACATAATTAATCCACAGTATGTTGATAAGTATGTGGATAACTTTTACTGTCATTGTTGAAAAACAGTTCAGAAGCATATTTTATCAATGTGAAAATTGTTTACATTCCGATTGATAATTATTCACATATCACTTTTTTTATCATAGAATATGTCAACCTTCACCCAAAATATCCACTTATACACAAATACCCATTTTTCACGTGGATAACTTATCATTTGAATTTTTCTGATGTTTGTATTATTATATATGGTAGGGTAATTTTGATGTGGCATAAATTTGTTGGAAACAGAAATATGCTTTATTTTATATCTTAAGACAATGAGGTTATTGATGTTATGGATTCTATCAAAGAAAAATGGGATGAAATCAAAGAGACAATCAGAAAAGAATATGAGCTGACTGATGTTTCCTATGACACATGGATTAAACCTCTCAGTTTTTATGATGTAAAAGATAATGTAGTTATCATTATGATACCTTCAGATCAGGCTCATGCCCTCAACTATATTTCTTCCAAATATAAAAACTTTTTTAAGGTCATTGTTTCAGAAATGATGAACCACACGTATGATATTTCTTTCGTACTGGAAAAAGAGGCTATGGAGAAAGAAAAAAAGACAGAATCCGCAGCCAAAATTTCCAATCATGTGAACTATGAAAATGCAAATCTGAATCCAAAATATAAATTTGATACATTTGTTGTGGGAAGTAATAACAAACTGGCACATTCCGCAGCCCTTGCCGCAGCGGAATCCCCGGGAGAAGTTTACAATCCTCTCTATATATATGGAGGAGCCGGTCTTGGAAAAACACACCTGATGCACTCCATCGGACATTTTATTCTGGAGAGAAATCCTGAAATAAAAGTTTTGTATGTCACTTCAGAAAACTTTACCAACGAAGTGATAAGCTGTATCAGAAGCGGCGATGCCATTAAAATGAACAAGATGCGGGAAAAGTACAGAACAGTGGATATTCTTATGATCGATGATATCCAGTTTATTATCGGCAAAGAAAGTACACAGGAAGAATTTTTCCATACGTTTAACACGCTCCACTCTGCGGGTAAACAGATCATTTTATCCTCAGACAAGCCGCCGAAAGATATGGAGACACTGGAAGAAAGACTGCGCTCCCGGTTTGAATGGGGACTGATCGCGGATATACAGCCACCGGACTATGAAACGAGAATGGCAATCTTACAAAAAAATGCGGAAAACTATAATAAGGAAATAGATGATGCAGTTCTATCCTATATTGCAGACAATGTAAAATCCAATATCAGGGAACTGGAAGGCGCCTTAAATAAAATCATGGCGTTCTCTAAGTTAAACAAAGTGGATATCAATCTGGACCATGCGGAAGAAGCGCTGAAAGACGTGATCTATCCAAATAAAAAGAAAGAAATTACAGCTTCCTTTATTATAGAAGTAGTCGCAGAGCACTTTGGCATTAACCCTGAAGATATCGCTTCTAAAAAAAGAACCGCGGAACTTGTACAGCCGAGACAGATTGTCATGTATTTTTGCAGGGAACTGACAGCCAACTCCTTACAAAACATAGCAAAAGCAATCGGAAAAAAAGATCACACTACGGTTCTGCATGGAATAAAAACGATTACAAAAGAAATGGAAAACAATGAAGAATTAAAAAATAAGGTAGATATCATCAGAAAAAAAATTGTACCTTAATCTTTATACACATTGTTTTCTACATCCAGTGTGAATCAGATGTAAATGACTGTGTTAATACATTCATGTCATTTATATCAGGAAAAAAACGATGTTGATAACTTGCTGTTTGTTATCATGTTATCCTTATTTATCAACGGAGGAAAACACATTACTAAAAGCTTTAAAATAATGGGAAAGATAAGGTTATTCACATATCTACATCCGTTATTATGATTACTATGAAATAATTATTTATTTATTAACCTAAGGAAACGCCTCAACTCACCCACAAGCAGGAAAGGAAGTTATTCACAGATGAAAATTGTATGTACAAAATCTAATTTACTGACCGGCGTACAGACAGTATCAAAAGCTGTCCCCAATAAAACAACTATGTCCATTCTGGAATGTATTCTGGTAGATACTACAGACGGAGTGATCAAGCTGACAGCAAATGATATGGAACTCGGTATTGAGACTGTGATTGAAGGAGAAATTTCAGAGAAGGGTATGATTGCCCTTGACGCGAAGATTTTTCTTGAGATTGTGAGGAAACTTCCCGACAACGATATCACCATCGAGACGGATCCTTCCTTCAAAACGACCATCACCTGCGAAAAAGCGAAATTTAATATTATAGGAAAATCGGGAGAAGATTTCTCCTATCTTCCTGAAATTGAGAAAAATGATTCTGTGGTGATCTCCCAGTTTACTTTAAAGGAAGTGATCAGACAGACCATTTTCTCCATAGCGGACAATGAAAACAATAAACTGATGACAGGTGAGCTGTTTGAGATTTCTGATGATATGCTGAAGGTGGTTTCACTGGATGGTCATCGTATTTCCATCAGAAAGATAGCGCTCAAAAATTCTTATGGCAATAAAAAAGTAGTGGTTCCCGGAAAGACACTGAGTGAAGTGAGTAAGATTTTGTCCGGGGACATGGATAAAGACGTCAGTATTTTCTTTACGGACAAACATATTTTGTTTGAGTTTAACGATACGGTGGTTGTGTCGAGGCTGATCGAAGGAGAGTATTTTAAGATAGACCAGATGCTTTCCAGTGATTATGAGACAAAGATCAAGATGAATAAGAGGGAACTTCTTGACTGTATCGACAGGGCGACTCTTCTCGTGAAGGAAGGGGATAAAAAACCTGTTATTATTGATGTGAAGGATACTTCCATGCAGCTTAAGATGAATTCTACGGTGGGAAGCATGGATGAAGATATTGATATTGACAAAGAAGGAAAGGATCTGAAGATAGGCTTTAACCCTAAGTTTCTGATTGATGCGCTGCGCGTGATTGAGGATGAGGAAATTCTGATTTATATGGTAAATCCGAAGGCGCCTTGTTTTATCAAAGATGAGAGCGAAAGTTACATTTATATGATTCTTCCGGTGAATTTTATAAACGTCGAATAACAATGTGAGAAGTATTGTATAGGATGGAAAAATATGGAAACAATAAAAATCAAGGATGATTTTATCAAGCTTGGGCAGGCTTTGAAGTTGGCGGGTCTGGTGGAATCCGGCGTGGACGCGAAAGTGGAAATACAGGAAGGGTTTGTAAAAGTAAACGGTAAAGTGGAAGTACAGCGCGGTAAAAAAATACGTACCGGTGATGTAATTGAGTATGACGGACAACAAATTAAGGTAGTGGACGAATGATTATTAAATCGTTGGAATTAGCGGATTTTAGAAATTACGATTCTTTACATATTGATTTCAGTAAGGGAACAAATATTTTATATGGCGATAACGCACAGGGAAAGACAAATATTTTAGAAGCCATCTTTTTATCCGCCACTACCAAATCCCATAAGGGAAGCAAAGATAAAGATATTGTTAATTTTGCAAAAGAGGAAGCGCATATCAGAACCTATCTTGAAAAAGATGAAGTCGAGATAAGGGTAGATATGCATCTGCGCAAAAGTAAGACGAAGGGAATCGCGATCGACGGGCAAAAGATAAAAAAGGCGGCGGAACTTCTCGGATTGTTAAATGTCGTATTTTTTTCGCCCGAAGATCTTTCTATTATTAAAAACGGTCCTTCGGAGAGAAGAAGATTTGTGGATATGGAACTGTGTCAGCTCGACTCGTTTTATATTTACAATCTGAATCATTACAACAAAATAGTGAACCAGAGGAACAAACTGCTGAAGGATATGTATTTTAATCCGTCTTTAAAGGAGACTTTGAATATATGGGATTCCCAGCTTGTTTCTTTTGGAAGCAAAATCATAGAGAGAAGAAAGCTTTTTGTGGAACAGTTAAATGAAATTATTTTTCATATACACAGAAAACTGTCCGGGGATAAAGAAGAACTTGTTATAAAATATGAACCTGACGTTCAGATTGAGGATTATGAAAGATCCCTTACAGCCTGTCAGGACAGGGACGTCAAGTTAAAACAGACAACCGTGGGACCACACAGGGATGATTTTTCCTTTATGGTGGGAGATATCGATATCAGAAGATTCGGATCTCAGGGACAGCAGAGAACGGCGGCGCTTTCTTTAAAGTTGTCTGAGATAGAACTTGTAAAAAAATTGACAAAAGATAATCCTGTTCTGCTGCTTGACGATGTGTTGTCAGAGCTTGACAGCAACAGACAAAATTACCTGCTCAGTACGATAGGAGATATCCAGACGATTATTACCTGTACAGGTCTGGATGAGTTTGTAAATAACCGGTTTGAGATCGACAAGGTTTTTAGGATAGAAAACGGAAGTATTGTGGAGTAATTTTGTCATAAAGGGTTTTGTGTTTTAAAACGGAGGGAAAAATGGCAGATCATATTGAAGAAGTGAATAACAGTGAATATGGTGCGGACCAGATACAGATACTGGAAGGTCTGGAAGCAGTCAGAAAAAGACCCGGCATGTATATCGGCAGTACCTCCCTGAGAGGGCTTCATCATCTTGTCTATGAAATTGTTGACAATTCTGTGGATGAAGCGCTTGCTGGTTTCTGTACGGAAATTCATGTGACCATCAATCAGGATAATTCCGTTACCGTAGAAGATGACGGTCGTGGCATCCCGGTGGGAATCAACCACAAAGCGGGTATTCCTGCTGTGGAGGTGGTGTTTACAGTTCTTCATGCAGGCGGCAAATTCGGCGGCGGTGGATACAAAGTGTCCGGCGGCCTGCACGGCGTGGGCGCTTCTGTGGTAAATGCGCTCTCAGACTGGCTGGAAGTGGATATCTGTCATGAAGGTAAAATATATCATCAGCGTTATGAGAGGGGACATGCCTGCAATAAGCTGAAAATAATCGGGGACTGCCCTTCTGAAAAGACAGGTACCAGAGTACAGTTCAAGCCTGACGGTACCATTTTTGAGGATACGGTATTTGAATACGATACGTTGAAAACAAGACTCCGCGAGACAGCTTTTCTGACAAAAGGACTGAAAATTGTCTTAAAAGATGACAGAGGCGGACAGGAGCAGGAAAAAACATTCCATTATGAGGGCGGTATCAAGGAATTTGTTACATATCTGAACAGAAGTAAGGAATTTTTGTATGAGCAGATCATGTATTTTGAGGGAATGAAGAACGGCGTTTATGTGGAAGTGGCGCTGCAGCACAACGATTCCTACAATGAGAGCGTTTATACCTTCGTAAACAATATTAATACCCCGGAGGGCGGCACGCATCTGGTCGGTTTCAGAAACGCCCTTACAAAAACCTTTAATGACTATGCCAGAAATAATAAACTGTTGAAGGACAGTGAACCAAATCTTTCTGGTGAGGATATCAGGGAAGGTCTGACAGCGATTATCAGCGTTAAGATCGAGGATCCCCAGTTTGAGGGACAGACGAAACAGAAACTTGGAAATTCTGAGGCGAGAGGCGCGGTAGATAATATCGTAAGCGAGCAGCTCACTTACTTTTTGGAACAGAATCCTTCTGTGGCAAAGATTATATGCGAGAAGTCCATTCTGGCGCAGAGGGCGAGAGAGGCGGCAAGGAAGGCAAGAGATCTGACCCGCCGCAAGACAGCTCTGGAGGGGACTTCCCTTCCCGGAAAACTGGCGGATTGTTCCGATAAAGACCCGAAAAACTGTGAAATTTATATCGTTGAGGGAGATTCTGCGGGAGGCTCCGCAAAAACGGCGAGAAGCCGTGCGACGCAGGCGATCCTTCCCCTGCGCGGCAAAATTTTGAATGTGGAAAAGGCGCGTCTTGATAAGATATATGCCAATGCGGAAATCAAGGCGATGATAACAGCTTTCGGCACGGGAATCCATGAGGATTTCGATATTTCCAAACTGCGTTATGACAAGATTATCATTATGACGGATGCGGATGTGGACGGCGCCCACATCGCAACTTTGATGCTGACATTTATCTATCGTTTTATGCCGGAACTGATCAAACAGGGTCATGTGTATCTGGCAAAACCTCCTCTGTATAAGCTGGAGAAGAACAGACAGGTGTGGTATGCCTACAGTGATGATGAACTGGATGCCATCTTAGCTGAAGTCGGGCGTGACCAGAACAATAAAATCCAGCGTTACAAAGGTCTGGGCGAGATGGATGCGGACCAGCTCTGGGAGACGACGATGGACCCCGAAAGAAGAATTCTTCTTCGCGTGAATTTCAATGAGGAGGAGGAGTCTGAGGTAGATCTTACCTTCAACACGCTGATGGGAGACAAAGTGGAACCCCGCAGAATTTTCATTGAAGAAAATGCGAAGTTTGTGAAGAATTTAGATATTTAATTCAGAAAGGCATATATGATGGATGATAAAATTTTTGATAAGATAGAGGACGTCGATCTTAAGAAAAAGATGGAAGATTCTTATATCGATTATGCCATGAGCGTTATTGCCGCCCGTGCGCTGCCGGATGTGAGAGATGGTCTGAAGCCTGTACAGCGCCGCGTCCTTTATTCCATGATCGAATTGAATAACGGGCCGGATAAGCCTCACAGGAAGAGCGCCCGTATCGTCGGTGATACCATGGGTAAATATCATCCTCACGGTGACAGTTCCATATACGGAGCGCTGGTAAATATGGCGCAGGACTGGTCCACCAGATATCCGCTTGTGGACGGACATGGAAATTTCGGTTCCATGGACGGCGACGGCGCGGCGGCGATGCGTTACACGGAAGCGCGCCTCAGCAAAATTTCTATGGAGCTTCTGGCGGATATCAATAAAAATACCGTGGATTTTGTGCCGAACTTTGACGATACGGAAAAAGAACCCGTAGTTCTGCCGAGCCGTTATCCGAATCTTCTGGTAAACGGTACGACAGGTATTGCGGTCGGTATGGCTACTAATATTCCACCTCACAATTTGCGTGAGGTGACGAATGCTGTTGTCAAAATTATTGATAATCAGGTAAATGAGAGCAGACAGACGGATCTGGATGAACTGCTGCAGGTTGTCAAAGCGCCCGATTTTCCCACCGGCGGCATTATTTTAGGAACAAAAGGCGCGGAGGAAGCGTACCGCACGGGACGCGGCAAAGTGAGAGTCCGCGCGGTCACGGAAATCGAGACGATGGACAACGGAAAGAGCCGTATTATCGTGACGGAATTTCCCTATATGGTAAACAAGGCGAATCTGATCTTAAAGATCGCCGATCTGGTAAAGCTGAAAAAAATCGACGGTATCACAGACCTGCGCGACGAGACAAACCGCGAAGGTATGAGAATTGTGATCGAGCTGAGAAAGGACGCCAATGCAAATGTGATCCTGAACCAGCTTTATAAGCATACGCAGCTGCAGGATTCCTTCGGTGTTATCATGCTTGCTCTGGTGAATAACGAGCCGAAGGTGATGAACCTTCTGGATATGCTCACCTACTATCTGAATCACCAGAAAGATGTGGTGACGAGAAGGACGAAATATGATTTGGATAAGGCTGAGGAGAGGGATCATATTTTGCAGGGTCTGCTCATCGCTCTGGATCATATAGACGAAGTGATACAGATTATAAGAAGCAGTCAGACGACACAGATTGCAAAAGAGAGATTAATTGAAAGATTCGCGCTTTCAGAAGTACAGGCACAGGCGATTGTGGATATGCGTCTGCGTGCGCTGACAGGACTGGAAAGAGAAAAACTTGAGAATGAACATAAAGAGCTTCTTAAAAAGATATCGGAGTTAAAGGCAATTCTGGCGGATGAAAAACTGCTTCTCGGCGTGATCAGAGAGGAAATGCTTATTACCGCTGAGAAGTACGGTGATGACAGAAGAAGTAAAATCGGATTTGACGTTTATGATATCAATATGGAGGATCTGATTCCGAGAGATAATACCGTCATTGCCATGACCAGCCTCGGCTATATCAAGCGCATGACGGTAGACAATTTCAAGTCCCAGAACAGAGGCGGCAAGGGCATCAAGGGAATGCAGACCATTGAGGAGGATTATATTGAGGACCTTCTTATGACGACAACCCACCATTACCTCATGTTCTTTACGAACTACGGCAGGGTGTACCGTCTGAAGGCTTATGAGATTCCCGAGGCGAGCCGTACCGCGAGAGGTATTGCAATTGTCAATATTTTGCAGTTGAATCCGGGTGAAAAAATTTCAGCTATGATCCCGATCAAAGACTACGAAGAGAACAAAAATCTCTTTATGGTGACAAAACGCGGCATTGTGAAAAAAACTTCCATCATGGAATTTTCCAATGTTAGGAAAAATGGTTTAGCAGCGATCAATCTGCGGGATGATGACGAACTGATTGAGGTAAAAACGACTTCCAGCGAGACAGATATTTTCCTTGTCACGAAACATGGCATGTGTATCCGCTTTAAGGAAACGGACGTAAGACCTACCGGCAGGTCTTCCATGGGTGTGATTGGCATGAATCTGTCTGACAGGGATGAAATTGTAGGTATGCAGTTAGACCATCAGGGAGATTCCCTTTTGATTGTGTCGGAAAACGGCATGGGTAAGCGGACGTATCTGGAAGAGTTTACCGTGCAGAAGCGCGGCGGTAAGGGCTTAAAGTGCTATAAAATCACAGAAAAGACGGGCAATGTGGTCGGTGTGAAAGCCGTCAATGACGATCACGAGATTATGATGATAACCACGGAAGGTATTATTATACAGCTCCGTATGGAAGATATTTCAACCTTAGGTAGAATCACTTCCGGCGTAAAGATGATCAATCTGGATGATAACGTGAAAGTGGCGAAAATTGCCAAAGTCCGGGAAAAAATCAGCAACGGTGAGGAAGAGTTTGAGAATATCGACGACGCCATGGAGGAGATACCCGAGGAGGAGAAGTATAATCTTTCAGAGGATTATGATGATGGAAAAGAATTGAATCTTCCGAAAGAAGAGGAAGAGGACGAATAAGAAACTTAGGAGAATGCCTTAAAAACAGGCATTCTCTGCATTTATGAGGAAAAATATGAGTGATTATAAAATAGCTGTCATAAGCGATATTCACAGTAATTATGTGGGACTTGAGAGGTGTATTGAACATGCCTTGAAACAGAACCCGGACGAGTTTTTGTTTCTCGGGGACTATATCAGCGACTGTCCCTATCCGCAGAAAACAATGAAGATTGTCTATGAGATGGATCGCGATTATAAGTGCCGTTTTATCCGGGGAAACCGGGAAGATTATATGCTGAACCACAGGAATAATCCGGGGGAGAGGTGGACATATTCTTCCGCCAGCGGCAGTCTGCTTTACACTTATGAGAATCTGACAGAACGTGATTTTCAGTTTTTTGAAAGCCTTGACATGCAAGGTTATTATGAGAGAGAGGGATATCAGCCTTTTCGGTACTGCCACGGGTCTTTTGCGCGCTCCAATGAAATACTGAAACCAGACGGTGAGAATACCATCCAGCTTATGAAAAGTCTGGATGTGGATTTGCTGGTGTCCGGGCATGTGCATTTTCAGGAAGAGAAAGTGTATGATGGCAAAAAAATACTGCATCCCGGCGCTGTGGGTGTTTCATGGTACTTTGACGGAAAAACACAGAATATGATGCTGCATGGGACAAAAGCAGGATGGGAGGCGGAATTTTTTCAACTGGATTATGATGTGGAAAGACTTGTGAAGGATTTTGAACTTTCCGGGTTAAATGAGAAGGCACCGGCATGGTCGAAAATTACGATACACACGCTCCGAACAGGCGACGATCATAATCTGGCATGTCTGACGCGTGCAAGAGAATTGTGCGAAAAGGCGGAAGGAGTTGTAGTCTGGCCGGATATTTCCGAGAAATACTGGCAGCAGGCGTTGCAGGAATTTGGGATTGCGTATTAGATTTAGAAAAATAAATAAAGATAAAAAAGGTTCCTGCATCGAAAAGCGGGAACCTTTTTATGCACACTTCTTAGTTTTCTTCCTCATTATTACGGTTGATAACCATAGATACGATGCCGCAGGCAATGCCGAAAATGGGATAGACCACCCATGCACTGTGCCACAAATTTCCGAGAAAACCGCATCCGAGAAAGATCATGGTTGCAACCATCATAATGCTGCCGCAGATGATACCGATTTTTTTACCGTTTTTGTAGGTCTGCGAATTGTGGTCATGCATCAGATTGTATTGTTCAATATTGTATTTGCTGTCCTGCGTGCCTGCGTAGGTAAACAATATGACGGCTATGGTTACAAGGAACATAAACAGGGCGCCGCTCAACATGTCAAGATCAATTCTGTCCCGTATGATGTTATCGGGAGAGATGACAGCAACAATTGTAGTTGCTAAAATCATGCCGAAAATAATAAGAACAACCCCGGTTGTGATAAATTGAATCAGTTTTTTGTGAAACGCTTCTTTTTCTTCATCCGAATAAAAGTTTTCTATGTATGGATATTTCGTTTCAAAGTAACTTCTCTGTAAGCCGGAGACGATGAAAATCGCTACGGCCGCTATTACGAAGAAAAGAAATATAATGCTGGAAAGCTCTTCCATATCAATACCATGTACTTCAGAAATAAACGTATCTAAGAGCAGCATAAGAGTAACTCCGCCTAAAATCAGTCCCACGCCTGTTGTGATTCTTCTGCTGAACTGATTCATAAACAGGTCGTAGTTACATTTGTCTTCCACATACTTCGTACTGATATCTTTCTGTACCAGATCATCCAGACTGCAGTTAAAAAGACTGGCAAGCTGCAAAAGTTTATCCATTTCCGGGTAGGTCGTATCCGACTCCCATTTAGAGACGGATTGTCTTGACACTTCTAAAGATTCTGCCAGTTGTTCCTGTGTGATGTTGTCCCGTTTTCTTAAAAATTGTAAGTTTTGTCCTAAGCTCATAATGTAATCTCCTGTTCTTTTTTCCGCGAGCAATGAGCCAAGCGGATGTGTGAACACATTCATTTGGCGAATGCCGCGAGAGTTTAATACCCTGCAGCTTGCTGCGGGGTATTTGACTTGTGCCGGCTATGGTCATATTGTAGGATAGCGGGGATGTAAAGACCATCAATTTTATGTTGCTTTTAAATATTTTCATGTAAAGTTGCGGTTGCATCCCCGTAAATACGGCGTTTTTGACAATAGCGGAACAAAATAGAAGATTCGACACTGAATCGTTATAATCAGACAATTTTCTCAAAATCTTCGATACCGTGTTTGCACCATGGACAGATAAAATCGGGCGGAAGTTCTTCTCCTTCATAGACATAGCCGCAGACTATGCAGCGCCATCCCTTTGCGGCGGATGCTTCCGGCTTCGGTTTTACAAATTCATGGTAGTAGGAATAGGTCATTGCCTTTTCGTCAGAAATGACATCACAGTCGTTTACCGAGCAGATAAAGAGCATATGGGTTCCCAGATCCACCGTATTGGTCACTTTACAGTCGATAAAAGCTGTGGTGTGCTCTTTGAGGTAAGGAAGTTCCTGCCCTGTCATTGCAAAAGAATAGTCTACGAATTTATCGGTCTCGCGTCCGCTCTGGAAACCGAAATGTTTGAAAAGGGAAAAGGGCGCTGTCTCGGAGAGCACGGAAAGAGAAACCATATTCGATTTCTGTATGATCTCGCAGGTCAGATTCTCTTTGTTGATTGCAACTGCAATCTGCAGGGGGCTGCTTGTCACCTGCATCACCGTGTTTACGATACAGCCGTTCATTTTTGTGTCAAACTTGGATGCCGCCACATAAAGACCGTAGGATAATTGAAATAAAGCATTGGTATTCATAATGATCTCCTTTACGTTTCCATCTATTTTTATTATGTGAAAAAGCAGATGTATTATTCGTCTTGACTGCCTTTTCCGCATTTATTTTATTATAGGTATGCCTTATTTATTTGTAAAGAGTTGGCTGTACAATCAAAAAATAAATTGTAAAATATTGTATTTAAACGTATAATGACAGTATGTTTAAAAAGACGGGTCAGTTATAAGCGGAGAGGAGAACAAGTTTTGGAAATTCAATTTCAGTCACGTTGGTTTGAGAAATGTATCAGGGATTATCTGGGGATTGCAGATAGAAAAATTATGACAGAAGATGTCAGCGTTATCAAATATTTGTATGTGAGTACAACTGACGGTTATTTTTTAGGATTTGGCAAAGGCAATCTGCCTGCAAATTTTGAGTTTTCAGATGCGGGAGATGAGTGGTTCTGCCGTTGTCTGTCAGATACGGGAAAATATCGTACAGTAGAAGAGTTTATAGATATAAGAGAATGGGAAGATAGTAAAGAACTTCAAATTAAAAGTGAACTTTTAGATGAAGAATGTGAAGATGAAGACGCATCAGATATGCGGGATTTTGAGAGCAGCGTCAAAATTTATGAGCCTGAAGAAAATGATTTTGACGGGCTTGTGAGGAATGAAATGACGTATGACTATGGAATACTTTATCCCGAAGACTTTGCACATCTGAAAAATCTGGAAGTTGTGCGTCTTATGTCCTGTGAGACAGAGATTCATAGTCTGGCATTTTTAGAATCGTTGTCTAAAATACGTGTTTTGGAAGTGGGACAGGTAAGTTTACATACGCTTGAAGGTTTAGATAAAATGATCGGGCTTGAAAAGCTTTGTATATGGGCAAATTAAGTTCCTATTATTAAAATATATCTGGCTTTAATACAGAAAAGCAGAGATTCAGAAGAGTCCCTGCTTTTTTTCTGCCCGATGGAATGGTCATAATCCCGGTATATTGCAAATATAATGAAAATAAGGGCGCATATTTCACCGAATTTGCAAATCCGAAAAAAAGAGGATAAAATAGGAGATATTGTAATATGAAAAACGAAAACAATATTTCAAAAGCGATAGAGGAAAGACGAGAGAAGGATATGAAATTCGAGAGTGCGGAACAAAAGAGACATTATATGTTGGAAGAACCGGTGGAAAAACTGGTATGCAGGTTGGCGATGCCTACCATATTAAGTATGCTTGTCACTTCGTTTTATAATATGGCGGACACTTTTTTTGTGGGAAAACTTGATACCCAGTCCACAGCAGCGGTGGGAATTGTCTTTTCCCTGATGGCGATCATTCAGGCGATCGGGTTTTTGTTCGGGCATGGTTCCGGCAATTTTATTTCCCGGAAACTGGGTGCGGGTGATATTGAAGAGGCGGAGAAGATGTCCGCGGTCGGCTTTTTTACTTCCTTTTTGGCAGGCGTGGCAATTATGGTGGGATGTATGTTTTTTATCGAACCTCTCTCCTATCTGCTCGGTTCCACGGAGACGATCCAGCCGTATACAGTGGCTTATCTGCGGATCATTCTGATCGGTGCGCCTGCCATGACGGCGTCTTTGGTGTTAAATAACCAGATGCGTTTTCAAGGAAGCGCTTTTTATGCTATGATCGGTATCGTGTCGGGCGCGGTGATCAATATTGTGCTGGATCCGGTTCTGATTTTCTGGTGCGGTATGGGTGTTGCCGGGGCGGCGCTTGCCACGACCGTAAGCCAGTATTTAAGTTTCTTTTTCTTATTGATTATGATAAGACGTGGCGGAAATATTCAGATCCGTTTCCAGAATTTTAAGCCGAGCCTGCATTTTTTTGTCGAAGTGATCCGGGGCGGGATTCCCTCTTTGTTCCGGCAGGGGTTAGCCAGTGTTGCCACGATCTGTTTAAACCATGCGGCGGGTGTGTACGGTGACGCAGCGATTGCCGGAATGTCTATTGTGTCGCGTATTATGATGTTTGCCAATTCCGCGTTGATCGGTTTCGGTCAGGGCTTTCAGCCTGTGTGCGGTTTCAATTACGGGGCGAAACGATATGAACGGGTGTTAAAGGCGTTTGGTTTCTGTGTGAAGGTGGCTTTCGTCTGCCTTTTGGGAATGGCGGTTGTGGTATATATCTTTGCGCCCCAGCTTGTGACCATTTTCAGAAAAGATGATCCGGACGTTATCATGATAGGAACGGCGGCGCTGCGGTATTCCGTCATTGCTTTTCCGTTAGCCGCGTGGATTATCATGTGTAATATGATGCTGCAGTCTATCGGCAAGGGATTGAAAGCGTCTATTGTTGCTTCCGCCAGACAGGGTATTTTCTTCCTGCCTCTCATTGCGATTCTGCCGCATTTTTTCGGGCTTGCGGGTGTGGAAGCATGTCAGGCGGTGTCGGATTTCTGCGCGCTCACGGTGTCGATTCCGCTCGGGGTGAGTGTGATCAGGGAAATGAAGCGGGAGGAGAGGGAAGAAAACGATAGTAATTTAGTGATGTAGTGCGGTGGAGAGAAAATGGAGAATACTATTATGCTAAAATATAGAGTTTTATATGCAGAGGAAATTTGTCGGGAGTTGTTCAAGGATTTTGTCCGACATCAAATTGTTACAAAAGGCTGGCGCAAGGAAAATGGCAAGTGGATAATCAAAGATGTTCCTTTTGTTGATGATTGGACGGAAAAAGATTATCAAATTTTAATTTCCTGCCTAAAAAATACAATCATTTCTAACGGCTTTGTTTATGCTGCTTTTTATGATGGAAAACTGAAAGGCTTTGTTTCAGTGGAACCAGAAATATTTGGTGGTGAACAAGGATATTGTGACTTGTCCAGTATCCATGTATCAGAGGATATGAGAAATAAGGGGATCGGCAGAACACTTTTTCTTGCGGCAAAGGAATGGGCTAAACAAAAAGGTGCTAAAAAGCTCTACATATCTGCGCACTCAGCCGTGGAGAGTCAAGCCTTTTATAAATCGATGGGTTGTGTTGAGGCAGAAGTTTACAATCAAAAACATGTTGAAGATGAACCGTATGATTGTCAATTAGAATGTAGTCTTTAGGCGGCGCCAGAATATGTTTTTAAAATAGCTGAAAAGGAAAGGATTATTCTTGCCATTGACGAATATCCTTATGCGGCTCCTCATGGTTTCCTACAGTGATATTATAAAGTTGTTAGGGTGATGTTTCATATTATAAAATGGGAAGAATGGAGGGAAAAAGTATGAGAAGAAAAATGCAGGCATTATTTCAAAACGGAGACAAGGACACTTTTGCCCATGCAGAATAGCGGGCATATAGAACTCTGCATGGGCGGCTAAAACTATATGTTCTGCTGTT